>Ga0265298_10000741_pt1 | contig 47855 bp, 79 predicted proteins | sample AusTroGonzalo_MG_3_FD_193486 | JGI IMG/M metagenome (GOLD analysis project Ga0265298, IMG submission 193486) | Bovine rumen microbial communities from tropical cattle in Woodstock, Queensland, Australia - Gonzalo_01 | ecosystem: Host-associated > Mammals > Digestive system > Stomach > Rumen ...
GTATGACCACATTCTGCATGAATTTACCTGTCTTACTTGGTATAATGTGCAGCGATGGGGAGGAACGCTTTCAGGGTGTAGGGGTCGTCGGTGATATCTTCGACAATGACATTGTATTCTTCCAGGGTTTCCCTGTCGGTAAGTTCCAGTTTGACCACGGCTTCGGTAGCTTCCTCGTCGGTGAGCTCGCTGTCACAAGAGACGCAGTACGACGAACCGGTAGATTCATCTTCCGGGTCATTGAGGTTGACTTGGTAATAGTGGCGTTTGGTGTTCATAGGTCGCTCTTTTTTGTAAAAAATATTTTACAGATATCCCTTATCTCTCCAGGAAGGAATATTGTACAACTCGCAAGCCGCCGTAACCTCGGAACACCTTAACGGAAGCCCGGTCGCGTTCAGCGGTTCCAGACAGCTAAGCAAGGAACTGTACGAGCTGACGGCGATGGAATCCGGGAAACGGACGTGCAAGGTGTCATTACAGTACGGGAGATACACGCTGTACTTCACGGCATGGGCATCCTTCTCGCTGGTGAATGCCGAGCAGGTGGTATCGGCCTCTTCCTTGGATATCCCGTAAAATTCGTTCACAGCCACGAGGAACAATTCACGACTGAGTTTCAGCGCGGACTCATAATATGCGTCGAATCCCGTAACCGTACCGCCGATTGCCATGTCATGTATCTTCGGGATGGCCTCGTAATATCCGACCTCGTGGCAGTAACCGTCAAAGCAGACAATATACTGGTGTCCGTTGCGGCTGAGTTTTTCCTCGTAGGTGAGACGGTCGTCCAGCCATATCTCGGGGTGGAACGGGTATATCGCCTCGAGAGTGTCCTTTGCCCTGCGGCAATATTCCGGTTCTCCCGTATCTGACGAGGATTCGACCTCCTTCGACGAGGAGGATGCCGTCACCTTCCCGGACGAGCCCTTGGCATCGGACGGAGACCCCTTGGCCTCCTTGGACGAGGAGCTGGACCGGGTGTCTCCCTCGGGCTCGCTGGCGGAGGTGTCCGCCTCGGATGCGCCAGTGTCGGCCTCGGGTTCCCGGGAGGAGCTGGACTTGGACTTGGAGGAGGAAGACTTGGGCGCCTTCTTCTCCGGCGCCTGGGTTTCCCCGGTGGAGTCCTCGGATGCGGACGTGGTTTCCGGGAGGGAGGAGGAAGAGATTTCCTCGGTGTAGTCGGCAGGGTCGGGCGACGCGGTTGGGGACTTGTCCCCGGAGCAGCCGACCATGGCCGCGAAAGCTATTAAGAGGATGTACTGTTTCATGGTATGTTTCTCCTTTTGCCATGCTGGTCGGGTCGCCTAGGGTATTCCCACCCGACCCCGTAAAATACGGTGGCAGGGAGTTCACGGTAAACTCTGAAGGCCCGGCCGGCGGAGAAGACCACGTGCACTGGAGGGTTGTTAGCAGTTAACGAAAATGTTAACAACATTTAACTAAATATACTTAAATATGCAATGGAAATAATGTATATTTAATAATGCCTAGTTTGATATGCCGACCGTGTTAAGGCTCTTCAGTAATGGAGTAGGACTAGGCAAGTCAGCCGTGTTGCTTGATGCATATTAGGAATATAGCGTAGATGCGGTTGATTAAGTGCCGTTACGGCCTACTCAGCAATGGGCAAGGCAGGAAATCACGTAGGTCTGTCCTAGTGGTAGATTTAGGTAGGTTTCAGTTAACGGTGCGACGACATGAAAAGGGCCCTCCCTTCCGGGAGAGCCCTTTATGGACCTGTGGAACAAAAACCCACTAAAGATGGGTGAGATTTCTTGCTGATTTTCTTTAAAAAAGTAGTCCCGGGACTACCATTTACGTGTTGTGGTAAGGCGGGTAGTCCCGGGGACCCGGAGGGAAGCCGGGCCGTTTAAGGGTAGTAGATGTACGGTTCGTCGTCGGGATGGTACTCGACAATGGAATTTTCCGAATGGAGAATCTTGCAGATGTCGTTTCCAGTCGAGGTGAGGCCAATCCTGACCACTGTCTCCGCCCGTATCGCGAACTCGATTCCGGCGGAGTCTCCCGATTGCATATAGGGGAACGCGGGTATGCCGGATGCGTGCATGGCCTTGCAGAGAGTCCTTGCCGCGCTGACCAGTCCCGTAGTGTCCTCGGAATCCCGTTCATCCCGGAAGCACTCGATAATTTCCCGGAAGCCCCGTTCGATGTCCTGCTCGCATAAGTTGACGAAGTTGGACATCGCCGATACGAAGCCCTCGTATTCGGCCGGGTACTCGCTGGAGAGGACTTCCGGGGAGATGCGCAGTATGCCTGTCACGGGGATGCCGTGGCGTGTCACGAAGCCGTCGGATTCCAGGGTCTTTTCCCAGGTTTCTGCTGAATCGGAGATGGGTCCGAAGCGGTTTTCCCAGTCTGCGAGCGATAAAGAGCTCTTTCCGAGCACCCACTTGTCTCCGTCGCGGTACAGGACGTGCACCATGTTGGACGGCGCCTGGGTTTCCCCGGATTGCGCCGGGATTGTGTCGGGTAGGTTCCCGCAGACCTTGAGGTAGCTTTCTTTCTTTCCGTGTACGATAATCATTATGCTTTACCTGTCGCTTGCCCGTATATTACTGACCCGACCCCGTGTTTTCCGGTGGTGTGAGGAGTGCCTGGGTTTCTTACTGGGGTTTGCACGGCGGGTCCGCGAGCAGGATGAGGTTTGCGAGCGTCCGGCACTTGTCGTCGATGGGCCTCTTGGAGATGGCGGCGCAGACGTTCTTGTACATGCGGTTGAGCGCCTTTTCGCTCGGCATGTCGTAGGAGTTGTACAGCATATCTGCGAGCTTGATGAGCAGCGCGTCGTTGGAAAGGCCGATGAGCTTCTCGGTCATGTACTGTTCCTTGCCGACCTCCTTGATTTCGATGCGGTTGTTCCTGAGTTCTGCGCAGAGTTCCGCGCAGGAATCGGAGTTGGCCACGTAGCAGATTTCCTCGAACGATGTCTCGGTATCTTCCTCGAGGTCATGCGCGAGGGCCGCGCTGATTTGGTCACTCGTCCCGCCCAGCTTCTTCACGATGAAGGCCACTCCACGGACGTGAACGAAGTACGGCTTTCCCGAACCCTCTCGTTCCTGGTGAGCGTGCCTGCCTTTCGAGAAGTAGTACATCCCGCGACATTCTTGGGGGAAGTCCGTGGACTTGATGCGCTGGTTCAGCGCGATATGCAGGAATGATGCAAGGAATGTGGTTTTCATTTTTTCACCTTTTCATTTTCGAAGCAAGTCTTGATGTATGCGTCGCGCATGATTCGGACGATGCTGTTGTCCTCGCAGTCGCACTCAAGTTCAATTTGGGAAAGTTTCCGACGGATATATTCCTCCTTGAGTTTCCTGTCGAGGATGACCCGTCTCCAGCCGCCCTTGGTTTCTATTCCCACGCCGCCTGTTTTAAGAACCTTGCGGTAATCTTCATGGGATATGTGCTGTCCGCAGTCGGGGCAATATTGCTGGCAATTCTTGACGCGTCTCCCGCAGACCGGGCACGCTTCGCAAATCCAGGGTGTACCGAACTGGACATAGACGGCTGTTTTTGTATGGCTTCCTTGTCCATGGTTCCCCCTACCATATTATTCCGTGAAGCGGCCCGCCGTCTTCTTCCGGCGGTACGCGATTCCTGACGATGGTGGCGTTGGAGAGGCGCTCCCGCTGGGCCTTGAAGACGGCATCGAACTCCTCGTCGGTGAGCGGCCATGCGGCCTGCTGCTCCTCGGTCCCGAGGAACTTGGGGTCCGGCACGTTGCACGTGGGCATCGGCCCGGTGAAGTTGGCCCTGTACTTGTCCCAGTTGGCCCAGTTGCCATAGGTGATGCAGGAAATTGCCATTCTCATAGCGTCGAGCACGTTTTCGCGGTGGATTTCTTGCGGGGTCTTCAGGTAGAAGTAGGCCACGGGAACCCCGTGCTCCTTCTTGATGCGCTCGTCAATCTCGGCTCTTTCCTTCTCGATTTCCGGGTCGCTCAGCCCGAGCTTGCCCGTATCATACTTTGTTTCCATAGGGTCTCCTTTGCGTACAATGCCTGTCGGTGCCCCCAGTATCCTCCAACCCGACCCCGTAAATTACGGTGGTTTTGACTGGGACACGCCCGGCGATTCCCGGGACAGACATCTCCTCTCCAAGGACAATACCCGGAGATTTTGGGACAAAACGAAGCGACCCCCCGGAAAATCCGGGAGGCCACCGTTTCGCATCAGGAGAAAACTCTATGCAGGTACTTTAGATATACGGGACGGTCTTGGTTCGCCATACGTATTTGCCGTCAGCCGTCTTGGCGAGCATGGTCCCGGTATCATTGTGGTTGTCCTGCTTGGTGGACATTTCCACAGAGTCATAGCCGAGTTCCCTTGCTTCGGAGAGTATGTCGTTCGACGGGTTGTACGTTCCGTACATGCTGCCGTGGCTTGTCGAACATTCGACAGTTTCGGCACCGTCTCCGTCAACTTGGCATCGCGTAAGTTTTGTTATCCAGCTCATTGTAACATCCTGGTAGCCATTATTCGTCCTCCGTAATGTTGGAGATGGAGTACGTCTCCGTCCAGTCCCCGCCGAAGGCGAGGTCTCCCGGAATTTCCAGCGAGATGCTCGTGCAGCCGGAGTGGACAGCGGCAAGAATCTCCTCAAGCGAGATGTCATTGGCCGGAACGTCTTCGCGAGCCTGGAAGAGGAGGCCGCCTTTAAGCGTGACATTGGCATCTGGGTGCACGGCCAGCTCGGTAGCCAGCTCGTCGGAAAGTTCCGGGATGAGGTCGTTTACGGTCTCGCCCCGGGCAAGAGTATCGGGTTTAAGCCGTTCGGTTGTGGTGTGCTGCAATACTTTCATGTTCACCTCTTGCTGAAACGGTCGCAACCCCCGTATTCTCCCACCCGACCCCGTAGATTACGGTGATACGGAGACACGGTGTCTTCGCCAGGCCTGTCGATGACCTGAAGGCGCCTTGAGCTTAATCGGGCAAAAAAGAAGCCCCCCGGAAAATCCGGGAGGCTATGGACTGTGGAAGAAAGTATCTATGTCGGCACTTTGAAAGCCAGGGCTTCCTCCTTGGTGGCGAAGCAGTGTATTCCGTTAGAGCAGGTATTCCAGCGGTTGAGCTCGAACTTGTCGGGAATTACCGTCGTGCCTTTCCTGTAGAATATTCGTCGGCTGTCCGTTAGCATCGGGGAGTATCCGAACGTGACTTCCTCCCCGGTGCCGATTTTTGTTATGCGTATTACTTCGGCCTTGGAAACCCTTCCTTTACGGGAGGTGCCGGAAACGCGCAGGGCATCTTCCGGTACTCGGAGTTCGGCTATCCCGTATTCTCCGCTGCCAATCGCCACCTTTTTGTAGGAGATGAAGGCGCCCTGTTCGGGAAATACCGGGTGCACGCCGCAGCATTCCCAGACGGTGCATAGGGCAAACGGATTTGTGGTGTAGAACCGCGCTGCATAAAAGTTGCAGTTTTCGAAGGTGCAATATGCAAGCCTGATGTCGTCGCCGAACGTGGCATCGAAGAAGTCGCACTGGTTAAATTCGCAGTGGCTGATGCGTCCATAACCATTTAAGGTGTAGAACAACGCGCCTCGGAACTGGCAACGGACAAATTTGATTTTGTAAAGGCTCTGGTCTTGCAGGTCAATGGAGCATTCGCTAAAATCGTAGTTCTCAAGTACAAGTATGTCGTTCGGGTGCTTATTGTGCCGCCAGAACTTGAATTTAAGAATTAAACTTGTAACTATGTTCATGTGATTTCCTTATTTATAATATAGCAATTTTTATTTTATTTTGCACTATATTATTTTGTAAATTTTTCATTTGCCGCTTCATTGGCAAGGATGGCGCTGTTGACCCGGCCAACCATGTTTTTAGAGACCGCGAGCAGATTGTCGTAGTCTGACGACATCGCGGAATCCAGGTATGCTTCCTTCTCTTTCTCGAAGGCGGCACTGTCCCAGCCCATAGTTTTCCTTTCATCGGACATGATTTGGACCACCGCGCCCATTACGGCATAGGCGTTTCCGTTGACGTTCGCTATGGAGTAGGTATTAGTCACCATGACGGTCTTGCCTCCGTTCTCAGGACGTATTCAGTCGTGCTGGTCGGCCCACGGACCGCGATGCAGAAGACGCGCTCATCCTTCTTGCGGAGCATCGCATCCAGCTCGCCTTCGATTACAGCGCGGTTCGCCAGCGAGATGCTGACCAGGGCCTCCTCGGTTACGAGGGGGTTGGTACGGGTCAGCAGCCTTACGACGGCGCTTTCGTTACGGTAACGTTTGAGATGGAGCAGCGTATTCAAGAGGAGGCCGCGCTGGGTACTGGTGTCCGTGTAGTGCGCGGCTATCTTGTCCATGGGTTGCTTCTTTAGGGGTTTCATGTCCTACGGGTCGCCACGCCCGTATTCTCCCATCCGACCCCGTAAAATACGGTGGTAAGGATGACGGAGCTCCAGACGCCGGATTTTCTGGTGCCCCTCGAGCTGAAGACGACTGGATGCAAAAAACCTCCCGGATTTCTCCGGGAGGTGGTCCTTGGCTGGTGGACGCGAATCTCGTTATTTGCCGTCGAATGTCAGCTTTACAGCATCCGTTGGCTCATTTTCTTTCTGCTTTTTGCACTTTTCGTTCCCGTATTCGACGAGGCGTTTCACGAAACGTTTCGCGGTGCGTTCACTCTTGAAAAAGATGTCAATGAGACAATGGACATCATCGCCATCTGCGCCGTACCGGGCCGGATAACAGCGCAGGTAAATATTGCGCCCGGCAACTTCCGCCGCCATGTCCATGAACTCGCCTTCGGGAATATTAAGGTCAGACGCGGTGTCCTCGATGCAGAGGGCCTCGTTGGTACTCACGAAGCCGATTGTCCAGCCGAACTTCCATTTGCAGTTGTCGCTGGCGAGAGACTCCTTGACAATTCCGATTGGGCACGGGCCGGACGGCGTAGGGACATCAGCGAGAGCGGAAATTTTCGTTTTCATTATTTACTCCTTGATGCTTTGCGTTTGCCCGGAATCTTAAATTCCTGGATGTGGTAGACATTCTTGTATTCGGCAATTAAGCCAACGAAAGTCACATACTCCGGTTGCGTGAGAAGCAAAGTGCCGATGCTGCCGTCGGCGAGGCCAGCTTCGAGCTTCTGAATGAACTTGTTGCGCCGGGTAAGATGTCGTGTCACCTTGACGGGCTCGCACCAGTCAGTAGTGTCTCCTGGCTCGAACAATTCATCGGTGTCGGGCTCGTTTTTGCGGTATTCCACCGTGATAAAATCCGGGCCGGGCTGTTTTTTGGTGGCGATGTGGCACAGGTCGGCAATAACTTCGTCGATGATTTCTTTTGCCGATTGCGCACGGTCCTTTGTCGGATTCCAACAGACGGGAGCTATCAAGTCACCGTCACAGTGGTCGGTGGTATAGGCTACAGCCTGATAATAAATATTTTTCATGACTTATTCCTTCTAGCAGGGTACGCAAGTTTCCACTTCGACCGTCACGCGGTAGGTGTCTCCCTCGTACTCGATTTCCCAGTCCCCGGTGAACTCGTCGCTCGGGTCGGTATGGGCGACCTCGAACAGGGTATTGCTGTAGTCCCCGAGACCGTGAGTGAAAAGAACGGCTTCCGTCCAGGCAGGTTCGTCCTGCGAGCCGCAGCACTTCACGTCCATGACCATCCCGTTGTCGAAATGGGCGGATTCCGAAGTCGTGTCGTCCTCGCCCATGTGGCCTGCCTCGGAGAGGGCGCGGTTGATGAAGTCAAGACGGGACTGGTTTATCCGTATTGTCTTTTCGAAGACCTTCTTTTCTTGCGGTGCGGTCATGCTATCTCCCGTAACTGAACGTGGAAGATACGGGAATGACTCCGGGAGTCGAATTTGCGAAGGCTTGTATATGACGGCGTACCTGCTCCCTGAGTTCGGGATGGCTTGCGTGCGACTGTTCCAGCTTGTGCTGCGCTCTCATAAGTTCTTCGTTGCTCATGTCTTTCTCCGATTTTCAAAAAATAAATTTAACTTTGTTAAATTTCCCAGTCAATATCGTCATTGATATTGGTATCGTCATCCGGCTTCTTGTCCGTGATAGATGCCTTGCTGTAAGAAAGCTCAACATCGTCGATGCGGCGTCCGTTATTGTCGATGGCCTTTTGGATGGCTTCCTCTTGGGTGTCGGCTTCGACCACCTCGGTCACAATGGCATTGTAGTGAAGGTCAACTTCCCAATATTTAGGTTCCTTGTTATCCATTTTTTTCTTCCTCGTGGTTGATGATGCCCGGTATGCCCTTGGTCGCCGTTCCCGGCCATGCCCGGCCCTACCCCGTATGGCCCGGTGCCCATGGCCGCCCGCACAGCCGTACCTACGCGGGCTGCGGCACGATGGCGCTGTCGGCGAGGTCGTCGGTGCCGTCTGCCGCCTCCATCGGGATGAGGGTGAAGTCGCTCATCGGGATTCGGGTCTCCTCGTTTTCCTTGCGGATGAAGTCGATGTCGAAGCCGCCTGTCGGCGTGCGGAAGGCGTGCAGGCCCTTTATGTCCCGGATGATGCTGATTCCGTGCTGCTCGCAGTATTTGTCGATTTCCTTCGCCTTGTCGAAGAGGAAGTCTCGTTCCTCGTCGGTAATCCTGTACCCTTGGTTATCCGTTCCCATTGTCGGCCTCCTTTTGCCCGATATTGGTCGGTTCTCCCGGATTCCCCCATCCGACCCCGTAAAATACTGTGGTTGGCACTTCACGGTACAGGCCCGCAGGAAGACCGGCGAGCAGCTCGAGTTGCAACACTGGATGCAGAAAACCTCCCGGAAAATCCGGGAGGTTATTGGAAAGTACGGGAAATATGGTATTCGTTCGTCAGTTGTAGTCACCCTACACATTGCCGGAGCTACTAGCAGGCGTGCAGGAGGGTGATGTTGTAGTCGCCCTACACTTTGCCGGGGCTACTAGCGACATGAAAAACGTCTCGATGATGTACTGCGGTTGTAGTCGCCCTACACTTTGCCGGGGCTACTAGCGGTACAGGCAGGGCATGTCCTTGGCCAGCGGTTGTAGTCGCCCTACACTTTGCCGGGGCTACTAGCAGGTGGTCATGGAACGGCACATACAAGATTGGTTGTAGTCGCCCTACACTTTGCCGGGGCTACTAGCTACGGCAGGGAGATAACGACGACGTGAACAGTTGTAGTCGCCCTACACTTTGCCGGGGCTACTAGCCCATGGGATACAAGTGCTCCGTGGTGGAGAGTTGTAGTCGCCCTACACTTTGCCGGGGCTACTAGCTTCCGCCATACGGTTCCATGTATCGGGGACGTTGTAGTCGCCCTACACTTTGCCGGGGCTACTAGCTCAACGACTTCGACGACGTGTGCTTCGGGAGTTGTAGTCGCCCTACACTTTGCCGGGGCTACTAGCCCGGGGCGGGCGAACACAACATGATTTTCCGTTGTAGTCGCCCTACACTTTGCCGGGGCTACTAGCTGGCTCAATGTAAAGTGTTGTCTGTCAATGCCTTTCGGCATAAGTTAGCAAACTTTTTACCATCTTTTAGGCATGGTTTGGAGGCTACACCCGCCATTATTTCCATTCTAATTTGCGTTGCTAACGACGCAATAGTTAATTCCATGTGGTTAAATTTAGCAATTTTGTGTCATTCTGTCAATACCGAACTGTCGGATATTTATTGCGGCATTTACATCACGGTCATGATGTGCACCACACTTGGCACAGGTCCATTCGCGGATACTTGTCGCCAACTTTTCAGTTAGTTTGTTTCCGCAACAATGGCATGTGCGGGATGTATATGCGGGGTTCACCGCGACCACGGTTTTACCATAGGTGGATGCCATAGCTTTAATCTTGGTGGCAATCATGCCCATGGATGCTTCTGCGATGTTCCGGTGACGAATCCCGTTTTGACGGTTAGTCTTGTCGGAATCGTCTTTCAGCATACCGTCTTTGATGGTCAAATCTTCCATGCAGATGACATCAGCATTATCGACAACGAATCTTGCGGTTTCATTGATATAATTGTTCCTTATGTTATAGAGTTGTTCTGTCAGCGCTGCAATCTTCTTCTCGTATCGCCTGTAGTTGCCCGATTTCGCGACCAGTTTGCGCTGTTTGTGTTCCTTTCCATCTTTCCCGGTAAAAGTGACGATAGTCCATGTACCGGCCTTATTCATCTTCGCCTGGTAAAATTCAATTTTATTACGGATTTCCTTTACACGCGGGTCCTCGCCGTTACGGTTGCCCCTAAAATATTTCTGTTTTGTTACAATGGATTTACGGTCCAATTTCCTGCCATCATCAAATGTAACCGCAGTCGAAACACCCAAGTCAATGCCAACGGTTTTCCCGGTTTTCGGTAACTGTGAGGCATCAACGGCCTCGACCAAAATTGATGCAAAGAATTTGCCTGCGCAATTTCGGGAAATTGTAATTGTCTTGGTAGTCATTTCATCAAAATTGACCTCTTCGTAGTTCCGAAAACGAACCAACCCGGGGCATTTAGGTACTTTTAATTTATGCCCGATGACCTGGATTTTATCGCTTTGAAAACTGCCCGCCATCGTCTTTTTCTTGTATACCGGGTATCCTACACCTTGAGAACGGCACTTGATGAAGTTTGTAAACGCCTGCTTCAAGTTCTGCTGGACGTAATTGAGCGCCCTGGCTTCTATTTCCTTTAAGAAGCTAGTCTGGGCCTGTTTAGGGTAGATACTGTAATTTGGCCGATGAGTGTATTTGTGCTGCTTCTTTTCCTCATCGCTCATCCCGGATTCTTCGGCTTTATATACCTCATAAGCGTTCTTTTCATCATGAAGCATAAGGTTATAGATGGCTCTGCAACAACCGATAGCGCGAGCGAAATAGTTCGCTTGTGTTGTATTTGGATAGAGCCGTACTTTAAATGCCTTTAACATGATGCTCGCTGCGTTAGAGTTTGCATACTCAGTCGCGAGCCCAGTATTCTCCCACACGACCCCGGAAAATACGGTGGCACAGGCGCCGCTGGACGGAGGACGGCTTTAACCCGGGCGGAGCATGTGTTCTTCTCTGAAAACAGGAAACCCTCCCGGATTTTCCGGGAGGGCCTGTCTAACGTTTCTCGATTTAATACTAAACCGCGGCGATACGCCAGATGTATTCTGAACCATTGGTGTTTAGCTGCATCGCGGTGATTTCTTTGCTGCTGTCCTTATAGGTGCCTTCTTTGGCATCGAATACCATTTCGGTAAGCTCCTCATAGTTATTCGCTTTTTTCGTGGACTTTTCCAGAGTGGCATAGTGAACGATAAACGAGAGTCCCGGTTCGTCCCACTTGTGGGAGCCCATCCTTTGTATCGCGCTGTTGAGCATATCGAGTAATGCAGTTTTGTACGTATTGCAGGGCTTACCAGAGTACACGGAAAGCTGTGCAATTTCACCGACTTTTACTGAAGAGGCAGTGGCAAATGCGTCGATTACAATGTATTGTTTCATGCTGCTATCCTCGATTAAAAAATTATTTGGATTCGGGCTCGGTCTCCATGACTTCTACGAACCCGGCACCAAACTTGTTAGCGGCATCGGAAAAGAGATATACTCCTTCAAATTTCTTCTGCGCCTCTTTTGCGTCGTTCGCCACGAAGAATATTTCGGAACGGAAAGTGACGCGGAAGCGCGGCATGGCGCACACGGTAGCCGTGACCTCCCGCAGAACATCCTTGAAGTTATCGGGCGTCAGGGTGGTATCGTGCATGATACGGTCAGTCATCATAGCGCAGATGATGCACAGGCGTTCCTTCTTTTCGTTGTCGGATACAGGCATCAAGATGAGCTCGCTTACCTGCCCTACCGAGAGGTTCTTTTCCAGTACGTGCAGGACAGCCAGCTTCTTCAACTTCTCATCGGATGCGTGAACCATTTCTTCCACGCTTACCTCGTTAAGCCAGGTCAGAGAAGGGGAACGCGGGTCTATCACCTTCGTGTCTACGAGGAATGATTGGATGTCGGCTATGCTTCGTGTGGTTTTGGCCATTATGATTCTCCTGGTGGCTTGTTTCATCGGACGGGTCGCCACTCCCGTATTCTCCCACCCGTCCCCGTTAATTACGGTGAACCGGAGTGTCCTGAACCGGTTCCGGCCTAACCGGGCAGACCACGTGTTCTCCTCTGACAACAGGAAACCCTCCCGGATTTTCCGGGAGGGCAGGGTGATGATGCGGGGAATGTTTACTGATGGCTTGCCGAAACTGCTATTGTGCGCGTGTACGTATGGCCGCCACTATGGTGACTGATATACAGGGTGTCCGCATTGACGTTGACCAATTCCTCGGCCATCTTCGCTGCGGTCTTGCGCAATTCCGACTTCGTTGCACTCTGCGCCGATATGTGCTTGAGCGCACCTTCGGTATGCTTGCCGTTACGGTCGGATTCCCAGCGGGAAAAAATAATCCGACGGCCTTTGTGTTTCAGTTCAACCAGTGTTTTAAAAATTTTTTCTTTCATTATTCCCCCTTACCCGGATGAATTACGTACTTGTGCGTCATGCCGAACAATATCGCCTGTTCCGCAATCGCATAACCCTTCTCGGCCAGCTCCTTGACCTTATGTTCCAGCTCGGCCATGTCTCCGGTATCAAGAATATCATCGCCGTAAGGAAGATGGAACTTCGCCCTGTTGTATTGCAGGACAAGATGTATTTCGCGAGGCTTCGCCGCGCCTGGGTTAAAAAATTTTATCGAATACTGCGCCATGTCCGCGATGGAACTGACCAGGTTGTTCTTTTCAAGTCCGGGATAGGATTTCTTTATGGTCTGTACAGCTTCAGTGACTTTAATCATTGGATTCCTCCGTAGTTTCCTGCTTGGCAGGGCCATCGGCCTGCTTGGTCTCCGCGCCGCGGATGTCGTCGGCGCCTTTCTCTGGGTCGGTAAACCAGCCCTTCGGGAGTATCTTCTCGCCATGCTTGCTGATGTACGAGAGAATGTCTGACATGGCCTGCATCTGCGTGCGGTTGAAGTATGTGATGAGCTTGCCATCCATATCGTACCAGGATGCCAACAAGGTGTGTTTCTTCACGTTGACGTTGAGTTCGAGCTGTATGCGTCCTTCGCTGCCAATATGACGGGTAAACGTGCCCTTCTCGTACTTGCCGAAACCGAAGAAACCGCCCTCGACGGTCATCTTGGTAAAATCTACCTGATATGTTCTCTGTTCTGCCATAGTGGACTCCTGTCGGTACTTGCCGGGTCGCCCCGCCCGTACTCTCCCATACGACCCCGGAAAATACGGTGGCGGAGATTTCGATTTTAAACCAAGCGAAAAATAGAAAAACCTCCCAGAATTTCTGGGAGGCTTAGTCAGTTAATATTCACAACCCGATTGAAATCCGGGCTACAAGCTCCTCTTGCTTGCCCCGTCAATTCGTGTTGCTACACGGTTTCATTTCTCGATGGCTACGAAATTGTAGCCGTTGCCGATAAAATCAGCCTTCTTTGGAGTTTTACCGACATAGTAAATCAGGGTTACTCCTTGTTTTTCCGAGTTCTCGGAGATATAGCATGACCCCTCGTAGTGGAACAAGGTGTCGCCCGTGAAGGTGGAAGTTACCGTGACGGTTCTCTCCAGGTCTCCCCAGTCGGATTCCATGGTTTTCGCAAATTGCGTGCAGGAGTTGCATCCAGTGAGTCCGATGCAGGCCCCTACAAGGACAAGAAGTGTTACGATTTTTTCATTTTTGCTCCTTTTCTTTTTACAATCATTAAACTATTCCTTTTTCTCTGTGTGCTTGCAGTCGGGGCACGTGAACATCTTTCCAGTGTCCTTCATGATGTAGTTATGGCAATTCGGGCATACCTTGTACCGCGTGCCGTCATTGGCCGATTCTACGTATTCCTCATCAAGCGAGCACAATTCTTCAAAATTGGGAACGTCGTCATCACCCTTGCGACGGATGTCAGTGATTTCCCCGGTATGCAGGTTGAACTTGCAAGTGGATTCGATTTCCGTGCCGCCGTCCCACACCGACGTGAACACGCCTTCCTGAAAATACGTGGTCTCCTTCGACGTAGCTTCCTTGTACTTATCCTGCACGGCCTTGTCAATGGCGAGCCGGAGTTCGGGATTGATTGGACGGAAGTAGTCGTTTCCATGTTCGTCAAACGGAAGTAGCACGTTTAACCCGGCCTGGCTCTGCACGAGGGTAATGCCTGCGAGCTGGTACTGGTTGTCCACGATTACGCTCGCAAGACCCTTGATGGTGCACCCGCCCACAAACGGCTGGTCGGTAAGGGTGAGGGCTACGTCGGTGATGTTAATATTCTTCTCTGCCATATACGCTCCTATTAGGTTCATATATCCAGTCGGGTGCCCCCGCTCCGCCCACCTGACCCCGGACTTTACGGTGGCAAAGATTGCCCGCCTCGAAGACCGGCCATCTCGAGTCTGAAGCGCCGGTGCTCCTCCGCAGCTACAGCAAAATACGGAAAACCTCCCGGAAAATCCGGGAGGTTTGAGGATGGATGAGGATTGAATGAGTTCCTGTCAACGCCTTATTTTTGCGTTCTATTCTTCAATTTCCACCTCGTTCACATCTATGTCGATGTAGGTTTCGGTTCCGATTGAAGCAAACAAGTTTCTGTGATGGTTATTGGTGAGGTACTCTCTCAGCTTTTCAACGGAAATGTTTCCGTCCTGGTCGGTAGGCATGGCCTTGACGGAAAGTTCGTCGAATATGCCCTCGGGTTCAAGACAGTCAACTTTGACAATATCGCCGTAAGTGGCGCCTTTAGAATCTAGCCAGTCGATGAATTGTTCGATTGCTTCTTTTTCCGCAGAATCTTTCGCTTTGATAGCGCGAGGTGTGATAGAAGATTCCCCACAAATACGGGCGCTTATTTTACCTGAAATAATGTTAATTTTTTGCCCAATCAGCTCGGAATCTACAGCTTCGTCATATACGTCGGAGCAGACATCGGCAAGCGCATGGGAGAGTTCGTTGTACTTTTCCCTTCCAACGACATCTACCAAAATTTCTTTCATGCGCTCGGCCGCGCACGTCATTGTCGCAATTTTTGATGCCATGATGCGTCTCCCTAATTTTCCGAGCAGATTTCTTCCGAAAGTTCTTCCCGGAGTTCATTGATAGTTTCCTTGGCTTCAACATAGAGCGGCCGAAGATTGATGAAGTGCCCGCGATAGGTCCTGTACAGGTACAGGATTTCCTTCAGGTGGGCTTGCAGGTCCTCCTTCTTGGCGTAGGGGTCGTTCACGGCGGATTCGGCAGCCTTGACGCTGGCCTCTTCCGCCACAGGAATAGCGGTGCCGTAATCGGGCTTCACTCGGTAGTCCCACGTGGTAAGGCGGCCATCCTCTTCACGGATGGTAAAGTCCAGCTCGGTGGGACTCATGAGGGTTATCCAACTGCCGCGAGTGGGGTGCTTGAAGTCCTTGTCGGACTTGGAAGCTATCAGCTTCCTGCGATTGATGGTAAGACCGCCCGAAAGGGCCTTCGTGATTTCAAGTATGTGTTCTGCCGTATTCTTCATGTACCAATAGTCGCCCATCCCGTATTCTCCCGACCCGACCCCGGAAAATACGGTGATTACGGGAAAGGTCGTCTTCTTCTGAATTCCTGTCGAGGCGCCTTCAGACAAAAAAGGAGGCCCTCCCGGTTCGGGAGGGCCTCTCGGTTCACCTTATGTCGAAATTTAGTCGATTGTACCGCCGTCTACGCAGTTGCTGTCGCTCAAGCGGATTTCATGGTTTTCGTCGTCCCCGAAGTAGGCGTACATGTACTCTCCGGTTATGCCGCCCCAGTCGGAACACTCGTCCGCGCCAAGGCTGATATGGGCGTTGTACTTTTTCAGGAGTGCCTTTAGTTCGGCCTTGAAATGAACCTGCGCAGTTTCATCGGTGCCGAGAGACGGAGACTCCTCCACGACCTTCGGGGCGTAGCCACGGGGATACCATGCGTGACACTCAACGAAGTCGTGCAGCGTCGGGTAGAACAGGAACTTCCTGGTCTCGTGCGCGACAAAGCTATCCTTGCCCGGCGCGGTGCGCTTCATGGTATATTCCATTTCCACGAACATCCCATGCCCGTTCTCGTAGATGGCGTAGGCGTTAGCGCCACCATCCCACTGCCCCACCATGCTGTCGTACTCGTTATCGAAGAACCCGAGCTTTTTCACCTCTGCCATGAGGTCGCTTGCGTTCTTCTCCGTTGCCGTCTCTGCAAGGCGGTTGAGTTCTGCGATTACCGCCTCGCGGTCAAATGTTTTCTCTGCCATAGTATGCTCCTTTATTCATCATGTCGCCGTTCCCGTGCACGCCCGGCTCGACCCCGTAAAATCCGGTAGGCCGCGTCCCCAGTCAGTGCAGGCCGAATATCGCCTGCTCGCATTCCGCCTTGGAGAGCTTGAACTCCTGCGGCTTGTCCTGGTTGTCGTTCCTGAAAACGAACATCCCGGATTCTTCCCGCACGACCGTGCACTCCTCCCCGTCGCAGCAGGCGTATGCGGTCTTCCCGTTATCCAGGTCGTAGTAGTCGGAGCCGTCATCCTCGATGCTCTTTACGATGACGTGCCCCGCCGCAGTGGTGGCCTTTCCGAGCTTGCCTCCGATACGGGAGTAGAGTTCCGCAAGCGAGATTGCTACCTTGGAGCCCGGTTTCAACATGGTATATTCAGACATAAGTTACCTCGCGCTATCTGTCGCCCGACCCGGAGTTTCCCACCCGACCCCGTAACGTTACGGTGAACAAGGACCATCCAGCGGGCAAGGCGCCTTCACCCGGGTGTCGGAGACAAAAAAGAAGACCCTCCCGTTACGGGAGGGCCTCCTTGCGGCAGGAAAAAATATTTTTTTACGTGTTGAGCACCTCGCCAATGCGGTTGGCCAGCTCCTCGTACTTGCAGTACATGTTCCCGCAACGGATGTCGTTCTGGTCACTGGAAATCCTGCGGTACATGATGTGGGTGTACCAGTTCGGTTCGTAGCGGACATCCCCGGCGTACACGTAGACGCTCTTCGTTCCCCTGGTGAAGTCACAGCTGAACGTGAATCCCGTGCCGGAAATGGTCGCCTTTGCACCGAGACGGGCCGCGAGCGCGGAAAGTTCCCTGCGGACGACCGGCATGAAGTGCTTGCGGAAGAAGTTCAGATTGGGATAGTCCCCTGCGCAGTCGGACGGAACGTCGCAACTGTTGAAATCGTAGTCCTTGAAATCCTGTACGCTTTTTACTTTCTTGATTGACATAGTGTTACCTCTTGCCTGCTTGTCGCCAGCCCATACTCTCCCAGACCCGACCCCGGACTTTACGGTGGAAAAGGGCCGCTCGATGCCAGGCGATTCCGGGAACCTGCTTGAGGAGCTGCTCCGAAACTGGAAAGGGCCCTTCCCTTACGGGAAAGGCCCCTGTCGAAGCAAACCAGTGTCTTATCAACATCTTGGGTGTACATAGCCGTCTTATTCATCGGGAGTGATGGAACTCACCGTCGCCTCAACGCCCGTAGGCGGCAGGGTCAGGTACTCCTTCTCCATCTTCTCCCTTGCGGCCTCCATAGCTTCGTCTTCGCTATTGGCCTCGACGCTCGTAACGATGTCTATCGTCACTTCGCCAACCACGTTATATACCATGTCGAACCTCTCTGTTTAACGGGAACGTCCCCGTACCCTGCTGGTCGGCTCCCCTTGCGGAACCCGGCCCGACCCCGGGAAACCCGGTAGGGCAATCCGGGATGTCACGGTACATGAATGGCCTTCCTTGCGGAAGACCATCCTGGATGTCCCATCCCAAAAATTTTACGGTCATCGCAATCGCGGGTCTTTCGACTGGAGGCTCTCGGCCGCCTTCCCGGCGGCATCGTCCACGCGGTCTCCCGCTCCGCTCATGGCCTCCTTGGCCGACTCCACCACGCGGTCCTTCACGGCGACCGCCTTCTCGCTCGCGGCCTCGGCAGTGCCCTTGGCGGCCTCGACGGCCACCTCGGCGACTCCGGCAGCGGCATCCGCCGCCAGCGACACGGCCAGCTTGCCCGCGCTGTGCGCGGTGTCCTTGGCCGCGGCCTTGGTGTCCTCGCCGCATCCCACGAAGGACATGGCGAAGGCGAGCACGATAAGCAGGATAATCTTTTTCATTTCGCGTACTCCTTTGTTGGTTGTAGGGGGTGCCGTAACTCGCGGCTACCCCTCGGGTCTGCCCCTGCGGGTTTTCCCGGCTCCCCTTTGGATATTCCGGTCAGGTTCCCGTTCGGTTCCCGGCCCGACCCCGTAAATTCCGGTGATTCCGGGAAAGGTCGTCTTCCCAGACCCTCTGAAGGCGCTTCACCCGGGTACCCCAGTCTGACTGGATTGCAATATAACAAAAACCAGTTGAACAGACAACTGGTTAATTGTAAAATAAAGAAAACCTCCCGGATTGCTCCGGGAGGCCGTCGGCAGGTAGAAAAACCTATCCCTTGGCGATTTCGGAAAGTTCCTTTTCCATGTCCCCGCGCTGGAACTCCTCTACCCAGCCCCGAATCATCGGGACAGCGAGGTTTATCTGCAACATGTTGGGAATGTCGAGAACCTGGAACGTCATCATCTTAGTCGTTATAGCGGTAAAGTACATGCTGCTGAAGAACATGCCCATGTACACCGGGAAGAAATTACCGTCCTCCTTGTGACGCTCGTACATCTCCTGGATGAGTTCCTTGTTGCGCTTGATGGAGATGTTGGACGAGTCGAGCATCGGCTTCACAATGTCCTTTAACTTTTCCTTTGCCATCAAGTAATCTTTTTCCATCGCCTCAAGGACTTTGCCCTTGTGAGCGTTGAACTCCTCGTCGCTGATGTTTTCGTCTTGCGTGTTCATAATCTACCTTGCCTTTACGGGAAACATTTCCCGTATCTTCTCGGTCGCCCTGCCCGTGACCACCGAACCGACCCCGTAATGCACGGTGGAGCCAGGACGCTCCGGGCGGAGGCTCTCCTTCCCGGGACCTGAAGAAAGGCCCCCCGGATTGCTCCGGGAGGCCAGCCCTCTCTACGATGGTGGCTACTACCATCGTCGGAAGATTGTCTTGACGAACGCGGCATAGAAGGTGACGAAGACCACCAGCCATCCCACGCAGAGCTCAACGAGGTCGTGCACGGGAGGGAGCGTACCGCCAATGGCGCCTTTCACCGCAATCCCCGTCAGCGCCAAGAGCAGGACGCAGATTGCGTTGAGGATAATCATAAGAAGAACCTTAATCATGGGTCGTTTCTCCGTTGTTCCCGCTTTCGTGGGCAAGCGGTTCGCCCTTTGAAAAATTTGTCGCGTCGCCCGTAGTCTCCGACCCGACCCCGTCGCACACGGAGCCTGCGTACTCGTCCGCGAGCGCTGCCGCACGCCTGCGTGCCAGCGCCAGCTCGGGTTCCCCCTTGCCGCTGTACTCGCCTGCGAGCCACTCGCTTACCACCTGCTCGCGGATGGAGCAGCGTACCGCCAGACGCTCCCCAGAGTCCTCATCCCCGTCCTCATCAGCGTACTTGCCGTAAGGGAGGTTCTCGTCCAGCATCCTGTCAAGGACGGCTTCCGCGAGGTCTTCCTCGGAAAGTCCGGGATTGTCGGACTGAACGTCCGCCAGCGTCTCCTCAAAGCCCTGATTGCACGCTAGGCAAGTCAGTTCGTTGCGTTCCACGCTTTCCTTGAGTTCTTCTAGGGTCATGATATGGTGGCTCCTTTACTCGCTCTCGGTCGCCAGCCCCGAATCCCCCCACACGACCCCGGAAAATACGGTGTGTTACGGGATGTCGACGCGCATCCTGGTGAAGGCCGGCCTTGAGCTGCTCGGGAAAATACGGAAAAGGCCCCTCCCGGTACGGGAGAGGCCTTCGTTCAGGCAGGATATTAAGTTTTTTCGAGGGACTCAGCCCATGACTAACGGCTCGGCCGTGACTTCGATAATATCGTCGATGTGGCACTCCGTATAGTCAGTGATACATTCCGCAAGGACCTTGGCGATATGGTCCTTCCCCCTTTTATGTTCTGAGGCCATCTTGATGAAATCGTCCCGGTCGGACGCCTTCGAGAAGGGCCGGGAAAGAATATCTTCCGCCTTGGCACCCTTCCATTTAGCGACCATGACCGTAATCCTGGCCTGGAAAGTCCCGGGCATCCGCGCTTCAGTATCGACTGCTCTCCGTCCCCGCCGGGCATACGCCCTGTCCACCTCGACGCGCATCTTCTCGGCCCATTTCTCGTCAAATTCCTCCTCGTCGATGACACGGTCTCCAGCGCCCAGCCACACCCGGAACTTCTTGTCGTCGATGAGATGGGTTAGTCCGACACTGTGCGTGCCGCCGAAGTACACGTATGCCTCCCAGCTAGAAGACTCCCCTTTCTTGGATGGCTCGTAATGCAGTCTCACGTCTACATCGGAATACTTGCGAGCATACGCGGCGAACCTCGAAACTTCCTTCGTCATGGACGGGTACGTCTCGGCCTTGGCGCTGTACTTGTCATTCCGAATGCCGGAGATGATGTCGGCCAGTTGCTCGTTCAACCTGTTGTATCCCGGATACTGCTTCTCAAGGTAATCGTAGAACGCGCCAATGTCCGTCTTCAACTGCGCGTATGAGTCATACGGCTTTTTCTTGTTTTCGCCTATGACCACCGAAAATTTTTCAACTTGCCTTATCATATTTTTACCTACCTTGTTCATGTTACAGAGGTCGCAATCCCGTATCTTCCCGGACCCGACCCCGTGTCTCCCGGTAATTATCCGTGATACCCGCCAGTGCGCCCGAAGGAAATGGAATGCGGGGAACGGATGAGAGTAGAGTGGTTGTACATGTTTCACCTCCGGTTATTGTGTTGGTCAGTTCGGGTTCATCCCGTCAGGTTTGCCGCCATTCCCCAACCCGACCCCGTATTTTCCGGTGACATATGCCGCAACCGTCGCCGAGCTCTGCCGCACGAGTCCCTCATCGACGTACCCGGGGTTCACCGGGAGGTTCCGGGATGAAGAAAGGCTCCCTTGCGCAGGAAGCCCTAAGAATAAGGAGATATTGTACGTGCTATATAATATAGCAAAATCTAATGCGATTGTCAATAGCATTTCCCGTAAAACAATGTAAACATTTCGTATCCTACCCCGGGTTTCCCGGTGCCGGAGACCCTCTCGAACCTGAGCAGGTCCCCGGCGAGCGACGGTCATCTGAAGTGCCAGCTCACTGTTATCGCCCCATCAGACCCCGGAAAGTCCGGTAAGGGCTCAACCGGCAGCCCGGCGCCTGGTACCGGCGGCCCTGGATGCTTGAGTGAAAACAAAAAAGTCCCCCGGATTGCTCCGGGAGACCAAGGCAGGAAGGAAAATTTTGTCTATGTCAATGCGATACTGCTATGTGTTCTATCATATTCTCGTATTGCATGTTTCAATTCTCTTAATTCCGACGATTGGCATTTTACCACGAACTTATATGCGTCATATTCAGCAATAGCGGTCCGTTGTTCATCGGTATAACAAGAAGGATGCGTGCCAATAGTTTCTTGAACATCTTGCTTCGCGATTAGCAAACCACGTTCATAAAAATGAAACTTTTCTAATGCATCTGCATATTGTTTTCTTAATCCTGCCGTTGCCATAAGTTCTCCGTTCATGAAAAAATCTTTAAGCTGAGAGCGCGGTTTTCGTGGATTCAAAAACATCGGGGCAAAGCCTGCACATGGAAGTGAACCCGGTCCGGCTGACTATGATGTGGTCGACTACCGTAATTTCGAGAATTTTCCCCGCAGTGCAGAGTGTCCTGGTGAGGGCCCAGTCCTTATCGCTCGGCTCGTTCATGCCGCTCGGGTGATTGTGAACGAAAATCACGCTCTTCGCGTTGTTCTTTATGGCGGTACGGAAGGCCTCCCTAGCCCCCACCACGACGTTCGACAGCGTGCCCTTCGTGGCCTCGTCGATGGATATGATTCCGTTGCTCGCGTCGAGCGATACGGCGAGGAAGTGTTCCTGCGCCTTGTACTTCATATCGGCGACGTGCGGAATCAGGTCCTCGGGCTGGTACACCCTGCGGACGGAACCGCCTATCGGATAGCGTGCGCTAAGCTCGCAGCAGGCGATAATCTTGTTTGCCGTGGACTCCCCGACCCCCTTGATGGTCATCAGCTCCGCAACGCTCGGGATGGAGCTGCAACGGGAAAGAAAATCGGACACGTTTCTGCCCAGTTCCCAGTTGCCCAGTATGCACGAAAAAATTTCTTCTGTCGTCATGTGTTACCTGCCTTGTACCTATGTGGTCGCCTCGCCCGTACTCCCCCACCAGACCCCGGAGTCCCCGGTGCGGCCGACGGCCTCCAGTCGGACCCGGAAAGGCCCCGGGAAGACCCCGGGGCACTACGGGAACTGCCGTCCCCTTGGCTAGCCCTCCGCACCCTTGGAGAGCACCACGAAGTTGTCGCGGTCGGGCTGGATTGCGATGCCGCCCCACGTGCCGCGTGCCTGACCCGTGGAGTCTATGTGCTCAACGACTCCCTCCTTTCCCGTATAGTGCGGTTCGCCAACCATCTCCACGATACGGATTCTCCAGCCTACCTTTATTTCTTTTCCAAAGTGCTCGTTGATTGCCGCCATTGTGTACCTGCCTTTGTGTTAGGGTTCAACTTCAAATATAATTTCGCTCGGCTCGGTTTCCGCCCGTACCACCCCGTAAAATCCGGTGAGGCCCGGGGGATGTCCGGGAAGACGCCGGATGTCCCTGGAGAAAATAAAAAGCCACGGGTCGCCCCGTGGCAGGTTCTCGCAGGTATAAGTTCTACTGGCGGTTTTCCTCGGGATTTTCCTCCGGTGTTTCCTCCGGTGTCTCCTCGGGGGTTTCATCGGACCCGTCGCAATCATCGCCCGCGGTTTCCTCGGGAGTCTCCTCGGGGTTTCCGTCGTCGCTCTCGGGAGGGTTGTGTTCCTCGGGTTCAGGTTCGGGCCTGCGATGGCTGATGACCATCATGCCCATGAGAGCTCCGGGATTCGCGACCATGCCGAAGAGGGTGAGCACGAAAGTCGCGAGCACTACGCCCCAGCAGAGGATGAGCTCGATTGCAGTGTCGGTGGCCACGCTGCCGCCGTGGGCGAGCGCGTAGATGTTGGTCGCGGTCATAGCGACAAGCCCGACCGTGAAAGCACAGATGATGATGTGGCACAAAGTCTTTTTCATTTTTTTAACCTGCCTATGGTTTTCCCGAGGACACCCTCGGCTCAATATACTTGTCGCCTTGCCCGTAGTTTCCCACCCGACCCCGTATTTTCCGGTGACAATCTTACTCAGGCCGCCTTCCTGAAGTCCCGCCAGTGCACGCAAAAGGCCCCCGGGTTGCCCCGGGAGCCCTGTGTCTCCTCTCAGCGGAGTTACTTGTATTCGTCCATCAGCGCCTCGTGCATGGCGGGGAGCAGTGGCTTGATTTCCGCCTCCGTCATCTCGTCGGGCTTGGAAAATACGGGAGTCGGACTGCGCAAGTCAAACGTCCAGCCATCCTGGTTGCGCGTGACCATGAAGTTGCAGAATTTCTTGCTCGCGAGATGAATCACCTTGACGCAGTCCATCCCTTCGCGGAAGGGGAACTTCTGCAAGCTGAAAGTTTTTTCTTTTTTCTCTTCTGTCTGTGCCATTTTTACCTGCCTTGTTTGGTTGGTTTGGTTGGTAATGATTGCGTCGCCTCGCCCGTAGTCTCCCATCCGGCCCCGGGTTTCCCGGTGCTACTCCGGGGGGAAACAGCCTAGCCACTCGATGTCCAGCGACGCGAAAATGAAAAATAAAGCGGCGACCGCCATCGCGACTATCATGAACAGACAGCCCGAACAGCAGGAACCTCTCCTGTAAAAATTATTTTTCATGTCGTCTCCTTTGCGGGATGTCCCGCAGTCTCCCCGTAAACGAACGAAAAAATGCTGGAGGCCCCCGGAAAGTCCGGGAGCACTCCGTGCCATGCAGGGTCGTTATACGGCGGGATGGTCCTCGCACCAGTCGCGGAAAAGGCTCTGATGTCTTGAAGTCGAGCTGGAGTAGTTGTAGAAGTCGATGGAACTGCTCCCCGCCTGCATGGAGACGATGGTGTTGTAGCTCTGCAAGCACACGATGTTGTTCGCGGTGTCCTTGACCACCCATGCGTTCTTGCTCCCGAAGCGTTCAATCATCTCGAACTTGGGCGCCTGGTGGCCCTCCTCGAGGTGTTCCTCGTAGTGCTGCGTGTCCGGCGACCCGCAGTACGAACGGCCTGCCGAGCCCAACGGGAGACCGCCATAGTTCAGTTTTTCAAGTTTTTTAGCCATGCCTACCTGCCTTTTTGCCGAGGGAACATCCCCCCGTACACAAATATAGTCAACTCCCCCGTCGGCCGCCCACCCGACCCCGGCCTTCCCGGTGCCCACGGCACGCCCCTGTCGACGCCGGCCTCTGACCAGCGGGCCCGCCGGTCCCGTCAGGCGGCCTCCGACCCGGCCCCGGCCAAGGGGGTAGAGGGGCCGACCCGGGACGGAGCCGGGATGGTCCGGGAACGACGAAGGGGCGGCACCCGTCGGCACCGCCCCCTTGCCACTTGGCCACAGACTCCGGTTGTCAGCGGCCGTGCGAACGCGTTCATAAATGCTTCTTCATGTGTGCCTCCCACCGCTCAATGAATGCCTGCTCCTCGGAACGGCGCCTGTCCTCGGGGATGCTTTTCAACTGATTGTAGAAATCGGTAAGTTCTTTCTCTGCGAGCATTACAATCCTGCCTTTGTTTTAAAAATTCTGTCGCTACGCCTCGGTTCCCCCACCCGACCCCGTATTCCACGGTAACGATGACATCCGGCGGGCGGAAGAATTCCGGGACCGTAAACGGAAAGACCCGGGAGAAACTCCCGGGCCTTGGCAGGATTTGATGTGTAAGACTCACTGCCGCCTGTAGCCGTGCCCCGCGTACCAGTGCGTGGTCACCCCCAGCGCCCTGCACGCGATGGCCACCGCACGCCGCTCGCAGCGCTCGCGCCTGCTGTACGGCACCCTCTCCTCGGGGTACAGGTCGAAATACCACTCCATCCTCTCGTGGGCCTCCTTGCGGAACTCCAGACCCCAGCGCACCAGGATACGGGCGAAGAACACCAGGATGATGCTGATGAGCACGAGGGCCGTCCATGAGAAGACGATAAAATTCATGTCCGTGCACCCCGTCAGACGCTCGAGGTCGTGAAGGGTCATGACGGCCATGCCGTAGAGACTGAAAACAAAAAGGGTTCCTTTCATAATGCAAAACCTGCCTTGTGGCATAAATATAGTCATTTCCCCGTATGGCCGCCAACCCCACCCCGGAGTTTCCGGTAATGAACGAACCCGCCGTCCGGCCGAATGGCCGCCCGGGCGGAACGCAGAAAGACCCGGGAGTGCCCGGGCCTTGAGTGTTTGGAGTTTTATGATAAAAAATTTAGAAGAAGAGTTCCGCGATGTCGTTCTTCAGCCTCTCCTTGCTGGTGTACTTTGCGGAGATTCCCGTACAGACAGTATCGCGGTACTCGTCGACGAGCTTGGTGTCTTCGATGTTTTTGTCGATGTAGTCGAGCACCTTCGCGAGCGCCATGCCCATGTCGTCGTCCACCATGACCTGCAACAGGTGCCCCTCGGCTTCCCAGTCCCCGAGGATGGTTCTGCGGTTGCGGACTCCTCCATGGATGTCTTCATCCCCGATGGGCTGCTTCACGATGGTCTTCTTCTGGTACTCTAGTGGTCCCTCGTACTCCCCCGTGACCGTTGCGCGTCCGCCAGCGCCACCGTTGCACGTCAGGGTAATCGTCGCCTTATCGGGAAATTCAACCGTCTTTTTCCAGAGAAAGCCCTCTTTCAGCTTCTCCTGCTTGCAGGCCTCGTGTATGCGAATAGCCAAGCACGGGGCAACTGTAAGGGTAGCACAATTTTTCTTGTTCATCGTTATCCTGCCTTTGCCGGACTATTCCGGCCAATTATAGGGTCGCATCTCCCGTAGTTTCCCATCCGACCCCGGGGTTTCCGGTAATGAACGAATCCGCCGTCCGTCAGAAGGTCCTCCAGGATGGAACGAAGAAAACCCGGGATGTCCCGGGCCTTCGGTGTTATGTGGACGCCACGCTATGCCGCGTCCGTTGGTACCAAGTCCTTGCTATTGAAGTACACACGGCAATTCTTGAACGGCTCATGAAACGCGCAGACGGACATTTTTCCAAACGAGCGGATGGCTGCATGGAGCTGCATTTGGGTCAACATTTTCTCCTCGCCATTTACCACGTATTTTTTCGTGTACAGCTTTTTCCAGTAGTTCTCAAATTCTTCGTCACTCAGAATCGAATCATGGGCTCGCAGCAGAGCCCAACCTTCGTCGGTCAATTCGACGTACACGTAATCATTCGAGTTAAATTCTGTAAACACAATTTCATTCTTGCTCATCTTTAACCTGCCTTTGCCGGACTATTCCGGCCACTTCTTTGGTCGCTTCTCCCGTAGTCTCCCACCCGACCCCGTACTTTCCGGTAAAAAACAAAATTCCTGACGGAAGGCGAACCTGGCCGGCGCCTTCAGGATACGGGAAAGGCCCGGGATGTCCCGGGCCTCCAGTGTTTGGAGTATTTATGGTAAAATCAAGGGTCATTCACTTTCGTGTATATCAATCTCATGTAGTCGACCCAGCCGCTGTCGGTCTTGACCCAGCAGCCTTTCACGAGGCCATGCTCGTATTCAGTCTTCATCATCGCGGCCTTTGAAGCGCATTCTACCTGCGACACCTTGTAAAGAAGGAAGACGATACTCGTCACGAAAATGACGGCTAAGATACAGAGAATCAACAAAAACCTGTCCGGTTTAGCCTTTGGCAACTTCATAGCACCCTCCTACCAATGACCGTAAGAAATACGCCTGCGGAGGCGCTCCGCCTTGAAAATAATCCATCTCCCGACCGGTTCAATGTGCCGACCGAACCCGAGGAGCTGAAAAATAAAAATCGGGGCCGCGAGGCAGACAATGACGCCAACCGCCACGACCTGCCCGAGATAGTATTGTATCATGTACCGAATCTTGTTCATCTTATACCGGCCTTTGTATTAAATGTCAGATGCCCCTGCCGTTCCCCACACGACCCCGTATTTTCCGGTAAAACATAATACGCCCGTCCGGCAGCCGGATGCGAAAAGGCCTCCCCGGATGGTCCGGGAAGGCCTGTTGGCGGTAGAAAAATCCGCTAAGCCGCTCTGAAACGGTTCTGATGGTGCGTAGTGGCACGCGTCTTTCCGCTCCAGCAGTCAATAACCTTCTCGCCTACCTTGAAACTCACTATCGTGCTGTAGCTTTGCAGACAGATAATACCGTTCTCGGTATCCCGTACTATCCAAGCGTTTCCAGCGCCGACAAAACTGCCCCTTCCTACCTCAAGTTCACCGACCAGCACAAAATTCGGGAGTCGGGGTTGCTCCAACATGCGCAAATAGTCGCTATATTCAGTGGGACGTGACCAAACGTGTCTTGACATTTTTCTACCTGCCTTTTGCCGTAGGGATACCCCTAGGCACATGTAGCAGGTCACGAACGCAATGGTTCCCAGACCCGACCCCGTATTTTCCGGTAATCCAATGGGCCGTCGACGGTATCCAGCGACGCGCCGGTCCTTCCAGACGCTGCTGTCGTCTTCCCCGACCCGACCCCGGGCCGCAGGGTAAGAGGACATGGCACCTGTAGCATCCAGCGACGCGCCGGGCCGCCACGAGTCTGCTGTCGAGGGATGCCCACCAGACCCCGGGACACCGGGTAGGTACGCATCGCTCGAAGCTGCCACGGCGGGCTTCGACGGTTCCAGTCGTCTTCCCCGACACGACCCCGGAGTACCGGGTAAGAGGACATGGCCCCTGTGCCATCCAGCGACGAGGCAGCGGCCGCCAGTGACCTTCGGCGATTCCACCAACCCCGCCCCGAGTATGCGGGTAAGTGAACATCGCTCGAAGCTGCCCCGGCGGGCCTCGACGGTTCCAGTCGTATTCACCGACACGACCCCGGTCGAAATGGTAAGTCCGCCAGGAAAGTCCGGGAAATTATCCGTGATATCCTCCGGTCCTGAAGAACATGACTGACTTGACTCCGATATTGAGCATAGGAAAACCTCCCTGTTTGTTGTTCTTTCCTGGTCCCAGTCGCTTCCGCCTGCACTGTTTTAAAAACTCGACGGCATCCTTCGGCGATGTCTCCAGGCTGCCCCCAGCGGCTCGACGGTCATCTCGTGCGACGACGCGCGGCCCGCACTGGATGGTGCTGGTGAATCGCCGCGTTCTCAAGCGAGCCTCTCGACGAACAGCCCAGCGAGCGCAGCGACTCCAGCGGCGCCGTGGATGGCGAAGAGTACACGGGAAACCATGCGGGCGGTCCTGTCGTCGTGTCTTGTCATCGGTGCAGCCTCCGGGATACGGGGCGGGCAACGGCGCCCGCCTCTCATCCTGTGGGTCGGGTACGCCTCTGGTCCCCCACCCGACCCCGGCTTTCCCGGTGGGGGCCGAACTGGCAGCCTCGCTTCACTGTCGATGACATCGCCGAAGACGACGAGCCGGTCGTCGTGGGCCGTCGCACGTGGGTGACCTTTGGTCGCCAACCCGACCCCGGTGTTTACGGTAGGTAGCGGCACCCTGGGTCTCATCCTGATGACATGCGGGCGGCTGCCGGCTTCGTTCTGAGGGGTGACCTTAAGGGCACATATGGGCATGTATTTTGCACGGCGTTAGCCGCCCTCCCCGGATTCTCCCGTACTCTCCAAGGGCACATCCCGTACTCTCCAAGGGCACATCCCGTACTCTCCAAGGGCACATCCCGTACTCTCCAAGGGCACATCCCGTACTCTCCAAGGGCACATCCAGGATTCTCCCGTACTCTCCAAGGGCACATCCAGGATTCTCCCGTACTCTCCAAGGGCACATCCCGTACTCTCCCAGGCCTCTCCCTGGGCACATCCAGTATTCTGCATGGCACATCCCGGGCGTCAATGTAAACTTCCGTTTACAATCCGGGAAGGCTACGGGCGGGCGGCGGTCATCGGGTGCTAGTGGATGATACGGGGATGATACGTGGACGATACGGGAATGGGGCGCCGAAAAAAAATCAAAAAATATTTCTGGGTACGGAAATAGAAATTTTTGAAAATAAGGTTTACATACTTTCAAAATAAAAATATTAGGGGGGTAGGGGGAGGGGGTATCCTGGGTTACCGGCCGTCTTGTACTGCAGATTGTACTACGGCCACGTAGGCTATTTCGGTGAAGCTGGTTTTCCCGGACTCGTCAGTCATTCCCAATCCTGCGAACGCGTACTCCATGGCGTATCCTTCGCCGAGCATAGCGGCCAGGTTTTTGCCCATGGGGGAATCCGGGTCTATTTCGACCACCGCTTCCGGTTCCTGCTCTTTGGATTGCCTTATGAAGTCCGCCAGGTATCCTGCGCGTAGGAACGATGCCTGTGCCGGGTTTACCGTGAAGGGGTCCTTGTTTTCCGGGAAGCCCAGGGTGACCATCCGGGAGGTCCGGTCCAGGGCCAGGAAGTCCCTTAGGGCTTTCTCGGGACATCGGCATTCGATTTCCGGTGCCTGAGGACGAGCGTTGCCGGTTCGGTTACATTTCGGTGCATCATGGCATCTGTCCTTGTTTTGGTCGCGGGGTGGCCACTGACGGCGGGGATGACTTGTAGCACCCGGTTGCGCTGATGAAGCGCAGTACGGCGTCCAGCTTCGTGATGGTTCTAGGAGGCACCCGGTATGATACGGAGTGGTATACGGTTTCGGGTACATTGGTGTACGCTTCCAGGTCGACGAGATGTTCCGGGGACACGACGAGATGTTCCGGGGACGGGAGGAACTTGCATGGGAGGGTCACGGCGACGCGGCCCTGGTATCCGAAGGTTAGGTCGATTCTTTCGGGGAACATGCACGCGGACAGTCTGAACGAGGGGTTAATCAGCCGGATTCCGGCGAGGTTCTCGATGGCCATGAAGCAGGTGGCCACCCTGTAGAGGTCGTGCATGGATTTCAGGGTGTTTCCCGGGTCGAACCACAGGGACGCCCGGACCTGGCCGAGGGTGTCGACTAGCGGGGCGTCCGGGAAGTACGCCCGGACGGACAGCCTGAAACGTTCGGCGAGGAACTGGTGTTCCCGCATGAGGTCTGGCATGCTAGGGCGTTCGCTTTCGGGGGTGCGTGGCGTGTCGGTCATGGGGCTATTCCGAGGTCCATGCGTAGGTGTATGAAGGTGTCTATCTTCTGGGCGGTCGACTTGAGTTCGTCGTCAATGTCCCTTGCCGTGGAGACCGCGCGGTCCACGTACACGGCCGGGGTAAGCTTGCCGGGTCCATCGGGGAGGCTGTAGGAGAGCTTGAACGGGGGCGGGTTTGGACCCGTTCCGGAGAACACGCCGAGCCAGCGGAACTCGATTTTCGCCCGTACCGTCTTGAGTCTTTTCCGTTCTATCACCGGGGCGATGGTGAGGGCGCAGTGGTCTAGCCTGAGGGAGTAGGACTCCTGCTGTCCCGTATTGTCCTTGGTCATCCGGGAGCTCACCATGGCGTTCACCAGGTCGTCGAGCATGTGTTCTTGGTCTTGTTTCCGTTTTGCTGTCATGCGTTCAAATATAGTAAATTTTGCTATATTTGGACGGCGGGGTGTCCCGCGGTACCGGAGGAGCCAGGGAATGGTCGACAGGCGTAGCAAGGACATGGTGTACGACGTGATGTACGGGATATGGATGCACCGTTCGCTACTGAAGCGTGTAGTCGACGGCGTTTTGATTGCACTGCAGTTCTGGACTCACAGGCCGTGGCTCCTGGTGAGCATCGTCTCTACGAGTGGAGCCGTGCCTGTGTTCCTGCGGTACGGGTTTTCCCGGATGGAGGTGCTCGATGGATTCGACCCCGGACGCTGCCTTACGGCAGAGGAGTACGCGAAAAGCATCGGGAACATACCCGGGATAATCCGGGAAATGAAGGGGTAGATTATGAGTATGAATCCTTACGACTGGCGGGACACGGAGAGTTTCGGCGGGAGCATGTGGGACGAGGACGCCCGGCGGAAGAAGGCGGAGAGCCCCGACGGGGAGTACAGCATGAGCTGGTACCATTTCCTCGGCCTTATGAACGACTACCGCCAGGCTTCCCGTAGCAACCAGAGGCGCCGCGTGGCGATAGCGATGTTCCTGGAGCGTTTCTCCCCGTACGTTCCCCGGGACGAGATGGAGCGCATCGTGCGCGATGTCGGCCGGGAGGTCGGGATGAACTTCCTGCTTCCGGGCGGTTTCGCCGTGGCCCGCCGTCGTGCCTGGCGCAGGGTTTCTGGGATACTGGGCTTCATCGGGAGGGTCTTCGGATGCGGGCTCTGAAGGCCGTTATAGACGGGAAGGAGTGCGAGGTCTACCTGAAGTCCGACGTGGACGGTGTCCTCGGCGCCTTTCCCGAGACTGCGGACGTACGCAAGGCGCTGTCCGGAATCGGGCGCGACCTGGACAGGTACGACGATGACAAGAAGGTCCTGGACTCTCTCGGGGGCGAGATAGACCGGAGGATAGCGGAATACAGGGAGGCTACGGGGATATCCGAGGCCCGTGGACGCATGCACCGTGTGCGTAACGAGCGCGAGCAACGCGAGCTGCGCAAGGTGATGGCGACCGTGGAGGAGGAGAACAGGCGCTTGAAAGAAATTATGGGACGGTACCGAGTGGCGCTGTGCCAGGAGGGTCCCCTGTCCCCCGCGATGGCGGACGAGCTGTTCGAACTTGTGTGGAACTTCGTGATGTCCGCGAAGCACAGGCTGGTTAGACTGCGCTATTTCTACAAGAGAGTCATGGCCCATCCGCGACTCGGCGAAATCCGGAAGGCCGCCAGGGATGAATGGGACATCTACGTCACAACAGGAGCGCTGCCGGCATACGAGCGTCTGGAAAGGGACACCGATTTCGTGACGGCGGATGTTTGCTCGGTGTTCAACCGTCTGCATCAGTTGATGTTCCGCATACTGGATAAGGAGATGCGTAAATTCGGGGAATCCGAAGGCGACTCCCGTACCTGACAGTAGCCTTCCGTGTAAATAAGGATTGCGCCGGGATATCCCGGCGCTTTCTTGTATGCCACGGCTTGTGGGTCATTCGTTGAACAGGCCCGGTATTGATTTGGGGTCGCGGAGCTTGCAATAGCCGTGCCGTGCGCATACTTTAAACATCCCGCGTAGGTACATCAGAAAGGAAACTTCCTGGTCGGACTCGTCGTAATAGATGGATTTTTTCCATGCCCATGCAACTTGGCGCGGGGGCAACAGCAGCAGTATCTTGCGTACGACGATGATTCCATGTATTATGGCTTCCTGCCCGAGTTTGGCGGCCCATTCGGTCATTTTTCCGCCCGGAAGAACCAGGCGGTTTACCGGAATTTCCGGGGAATCGAACAGGGCGAGCCTGACTGCGGCGTTCACCATGCAGACGTCCGGCTCGTGCTGCGCGTTTATGCATTCGACGAGTCCGTGCAGGCTTTTCCGTATCTCGGCCTTCTTTTCTTCCCTGGCGGCATCTTCCTTCCGGTCCATGACGTCGTTTAACCGGGAGATGGCGTTTTCTATGTGCGACTTGAGGTCGGAGAGTTCGTCGAGCATGGACAGGCGTTCAAGCTCGTCTACCGTTTCCTTGATGTCTGGAATTGAAACCATTAGGCTGTCTCCTTGGGTACGGGTTTCGGCCTTGGCTCGGCGTAGACCATGTCCCCGTCGACGTCAAGGTATACGTCCTTTTTCAGGTAGTCCGAGATGGGGCCGAAGAACAGGAGACGCCCGGATGAATTGGCTTGCTTGACGCTGCTGGAACAGCATCCCATGTTGCGTTGCCAGTATCCGGCATACGAGCGTCTCCACGTCGAGGGGTCTATGTCTACGCCCAGTTCGTCCTTAATTCTCTTGGCCAGCCTTTCTCTCGGAGTCATTCTTATTTTTTCCTTGTGCATCGACGTATTTCTTGAGGACTTTCTTGAGGACTTCGCCGGTGGTGCGGGCGTCCTAGTGACCTAAAAAGCAGTTGCCCCGTTAATAAGCAGGAAATCCACCTGGATGTACCGGGAGTTGCCGAAACCCACCGGTCTTTAGCCGGTGGGTAGTTCATCTCGTTTCTTTAATGTATGTGATTATTGCGTTGGTTGCCCGTAGTATCGGGTTCGACAGCGTTTCCCCGGGTTTCGCGGAAGGCGCCAGCGGGGATTGGTAGACCTTGTACATGACGCGCCATAGCAGTATGACCCCAGTATATACGAGCAGCGATGCTACCTTTGCGATAAGGTAGACGATGTACAGCGCCATAATTACTGCGAGGATTGGCGTGGTTGCGACCGATACGGCTACGCCGTGCGCGTACCTGAGTCGGTGACCCGAGATTTTAGTTTCCATACTGCACCCCATGGCGGCAGGAGGTTTTTGTGTTTTCTATACAAATATAGCAAATGTATGGTGTATGGGGCTGCCGACATTGCCTTATGTCCAGGCGGACATTATAAAGTTGCAATCGTATTTGGCATCGGGCCCGCCGCCGAATATCATTTCATTGCCGTCACCGTCGCGGATTACTTCTCCGGCATATCGTGCCGATATGCCTTCGATGTTGGGTTTCTTTTTTTGTACCGCGGTTACCATCGGCTCCGAAGGGAAACGTCGCTTTATCAATGGTGTGACGCCAACCATCTCGCGCTGTTGGAATAGGGCGCGGGTAACGTCGATGCCCATGGACGCATTACGACTTTTATCTTCGGCTTCGAGGATTCGATTCCATCGGTCCTTGTCTACGGTACATCTTGGGGCGTCAGGGTCCTTAAATATTGTATGTATTGACACTTCTGCTTGTCCGGTCATGCTATTCACGGGTGGGCGGTACAGAGGTCTGTAGGTCGTGAACGTTTTCCTTCTGGCGCACAGCTTTTTCACGGTTTTCCTGGCGAAATGCAGCGCGATTGCTAGGTATATGGCGTATTTCATATGAGAAACTCCTGTACTGCCTTGTTTGCACGGTCTGATATGTCTTTAAGCTGTGCCGGCTCGATTCCGGGTATGCTACGTACGAATAGTTTACGGAAGATGCTATTCTCGCGTCTACCTGTAATTATTGACGCTCCATTGATGACAAGATTTGCACTCCAGTGATATTCTGACACCAGGCCATCTACGGGATATACGTATTTAATGTTGAACATAACGAACTGGGATATGCGCAAGTTGTCTTTGGCCGTGATAGGGTTCTTGAACATGCGAACTGGTAACATGTAACCTACGATATGGGTTCCTGGTTCTCCAAAATTAATTACTAGCACGGAGCCGTCAAATTCCTCAGGAACGCTTATTCCCGGATAGCCATTGGGGTCGTACAGGAGAGTACGGATAATGACCCGGATGAACCGGATGACTATGTTTATGTATATGGCAACGTATACGTGTTTCACAGGGACCACATCTTGTTTATTTCTTCGAGAGCCGCGCCGGCAATCTTATGTAAAACGTTGTCTGGTATTCCGTCGATGTGGCTTACTATCGGCCCGTTGCGTTTTGCCTCGCGGTAGTCAAGCTCTCGTACTACGAGTGATATCGTGAAACTTCCATACTCATTGTAAAAATAGAATGCGTTCGTGGCAGGATATCCTTCCTTTTCTAGTCTATGAGAAACTGCCCTGGCACAGTCGCCAATGGACACATGAATGCTAGGGTTATCGTGCCTTAACGGAATGAATCCAAGCGTGCCGTCCGTTCCTTTAGAAACGTCAAGACCCATAATGAAGCCTTTAAAATCGTCTGGAATCGACGCGATGAATGGGCGGAATCTTGTATTGTCAGGTCTTATCCGTTGTATTATGTTGCGAAAGAATGCGACGAATAAGGCGATATATACTGCTATGTAAACCTGTTTCATATTCCGAACTCCTCCAATGATTTCTTCGCAGTGGCGACCATTCTGTTTAATACACTATCCGGTATGCCAGGTACGCTCGTTACGATAGGTTCATAAAATGACGTCCATTGATATTTGTCGGTGTATGTACCCGTAAGCTGAATCTTGAATTGTAAATACACGTTTGAAATAGGAAGCACCTTGTCATTACTGATGGGGAAGCCAGCATCGCAAAGCCGATTGGCTACAGTGTTGCGAACCTCAACTATTACTGGGGTTTCGAAGATGGCTTTACACGCAACTGATGGTATCGTCTTGATTGGAACGATATAGACACTCGACAATGGTCCATTTCCAATAGGCTCCAGAACCCGAAGTGCAAGGATGTAGCCTTGGTAATACGGGGAAAGGTGCGGTATGCATACCGGATGCGTATGTGCAAGCTTGCTGGCCATTCGCCTGATAAAGCGAATCACGATGCTTGCATATGCGGCTATGTATATATGCCTCATAGTCCTTCCGCCTTTAGGAATCCCTGTAAGCGCATAATGATTGTGTCAAGCACCCTGGATGGAATTCCGGGTACAGTATGGCTGATGTTTAGTGATGCTAAATCGCTGCCTGAGTATAATGTGATACCAAATCTAAAGTTCTCTGAATATTCCTTCCCATACACCTCTCTGGTCAAACTACGCATTGACATTAATGCAAGCATTAATTTTTGCACATCATTCACAACCGGTATTTTTGCTATTGGTATTTTGCACTTCGTATCAAGCTTGTTATTTTGGCTGACGGTTAGCGCAACTACAAAGCCGTCGTAGTCACACGGTATGACGGGTATTAAACAGATGCTTTCGGAACATACGTCTCGGATTATTCTCCTGGAGAAAGCCAGGAGGATGGATACGTATAATGCACGGTACACGGCTAGCATAACGATACCCCTCCTGTAATACCTGCTTTCGTTATTGCCTTGTCTACTGTTCGAACGATTCGCTTCAATTCTGCGTTCGGTATCCCTGGAACGCTGTATATGAAGCTAGGCGCGTTCCAGCCGATGTCATGGCGTTGATATCCCACATGGTATATGGCGATGCGATTTGAGTCAAAGCGTGTCATATCTGTGATGGTGGTCGCAAACATAGTGATTCCAATTTCATTTAAACTACGTGTTATAGAATCATACAGTTTTCCTCGGCATTTTCCTTGATGGAAATCGTTGTATATCTTGTCTTTAGTGGAGAGGAACCTTATTGGTAGAGTTCCTATTCCTGTCATATTTTGCACATCTACGAATATTAGGCCGATGTAGTAGCCATTCTCAGTTTTCAGCAGTCGGTTGACTAAATTTGTCCGGATTATTGCACCGCTTGCATCGTCTAGCTTATGCAACAATCGCCGGATGAAGCAAACTATCATCGCGAGGTATAGCGCGTTGTAAATCTTATTCATAATAGCTCCAATGCGATACGCGCTATTTCGTTGATTTTTTTGTTGGACAGGCAAGGGAAATTAGATGAATCCGGACGACACATGGTGAAAGAAGAGAACTCATCTCTTTCTAATAGTGCCGAACCGCATATCACTGCGGTGCTGGTCATGTCAACTCTCTTCTTGCAAAGTACATTGAACCCGTGGTCATGGTAAATCGGCAATATGGCGTGGTCGAAATCGGACCATGAGAAAAACCAGTCGTTTATTTCCTTTATAGGTATTGCGATGGTACTTTCCGCATCCCAGGAAGTGTGCTTCAAATAACCGGAGAGGTTTACAATAATGCACAGGATTCCGCTGGAATCCGATTTAAGTTTTGATATGTCTAGGATAAACGATGCATTACGATGCCGCGAAATAATCTTTCGGACAAAATGAAGTATGATAGCGACATAGAATTCCTTGTATGGGAGTCGTTGTTCGGTCATTAGTTCATTGGGCAAACGGTGATATTCTTCATGAATTAGTTTGTATATAAACGGTCTGCGTTGCGATGCGGCGTGCGTGATTTTTCATGCATTGTTACGTTCCTCCATAAGAGTAGTTATGTACGTGGCCACGTCTGCAGGTGATTTCACTTCCGTGGTTTGGTCTGGAGATTTACCGATGCGAACGATATGGCGAGCATCCACGCCAACTACACCTATAGTATCGGACAAAATGGTGAGATTCCACACTGTCTGCGAGTTATTCTTGATAGGACAGTCGTTCCTGTCGTCAAGGTATTGCGCCATACTGGCAAACGTACCGATTAAACGGGAGCCGTCACAAAGGTCTACGGCGAGTGGGATAGCATTTCTTGCGCTGGTGCGCATGGGGTTTTGTTCAGTCATCATTAATTCCATTGAGTTCAGATGTAAATTCTTTAAGTGTAATTCGTTTCATTTTTCGTTCCATTCGCGACCGATACTGGTGACGGTATGCTGACCTGGAGCAATCTGCAGAGCCATGAACAGATGAGGTAAGACGGATTGCTGAATGAAATTCAGGTATTCCTATCTTGAATTTCTTACGTAGTTCGTTCTGCTCATGGTCAGAGCACAATACCTTATCTTCTTTGAGGTATCGCAGCAGCTCATGGTCACGTCGGTCTTTAGCTGTAGTTCGCATATTAGCCCTGTATTGTGGTTGACTATCGGTTGAACATTTTAGCCGTTTCCATCGTGTCAGTGAGGTCCTTCGCGGTCATAACGCCGGTTTCACATGGAGAAAGAACGATATTCTGGTTTTCCCTTACCTGGATACGCTCGAGCACATCCCGGGACAGCGGTTTGGGCGATGCGGGCAGTCGTATGCAGTTCCACCATACGAGCACCTTTGCTTCAAGCTCGTCGTGCGCGAGTACCTCTATATCGTGCCGTACGCCATGAGTTGGGGATGGATAGTTGACTATGTACCGGTGAAGGCACGGGTCCGCCATGAGTCCAGCTGAGGAAATAGCCTTCCTTGTACATGATAGCTCCTGGTTAGTCTTATCAAGTTTGCCATGAAGCTCGTGCATCTTATCATGGCATTTCTTCCTATTAGTATGCCACCTATCTATAACGGTATGCCACTTGGTTCGCTCGTCGCATACCTGCCGTTCCATGATGTTAAGGTATTTCTCCACATCTTCCTTGAAACAGGCTTCCGCTTCGAACCAGGCTTCTCGGGCGTAATCGTAGAACTTGACTTTTACTACTTTAATAGTTGGTTTCATGGCAGTTACTCCCTCTCCATGCGGCATATAGCGGAGTTTAGGTTGGACAATACGATATTCTTCATTTTTAGCAGCTCTTCGTTGGATACCGTTGGCGATGCGGAGCGCCGGAATTGTCGTCTCCTTTCGTCTAAGCTCATATAATCTCGACCGCCAATCACGTAGCATCCGCATATAGTTGGATATTTTAGCTTAATGCCATTCGCTTTAAGCATATCATCCAGATAGCTAATGTTATACGTGAGTGACGCTTGGGCCTGGTCGAGTATCTTTATCGGGACTAGTATTCTAGGCTCCCCAAAGCAGTCGGCATTAAACCCAAGGCATACCACTCCCAATCCGGACTGTGATTCAGGGACGACAATGCCGCAGCCTGAGTCGGTGTGCGACTTGATTATCCTATTAATAAAATTCAACAGGATTGAGACGTATATTGCTCGGTATGGGAGGTTAACTGGTTTCATAATGTCTCACCTCGGTATAATGACCGTTCCTTGACTAGTTCTATGTTGGCTATTGCAATGCGTTTCATTTCAGCAAGCTCTTTATTGGATACAGCCGCCAATGCATTAGTCCGGAACAACTTACAGTAGCTATCACCAGAAGGAATTAGGAAGCAGCCGAATGTCTTTTTCATATCAGGCTCATACCCATGCCTTCCCAGGATATTATCTAGTTTGGTGAGGTCATAATAACTCCTCCAATTTACTTCTTTTATTGGAACCAGTATGTTCATCTTTCCGTCGGAGTTTGATGAAAACCCAAGGCACAGCATCAATCCATCGTATGATTCAGGAACATGGATACCGCAACCGGCAGACGCATTGGTATATCTCGTGATGATTTTCCTCACGAAATGCATCAGGATTGAAGCGTATATGGCTCTGTAAGGAAGTGTAGCTAGTTTCATATTGTCTCACATCAATGTAATCATTCATTTGCCAGTTTTTAGAACGTGGATACCTGAGTGCTTCCAGCGTTTCTCTTCCCGTATACCATTTTTACGACCCGCTCGCGTATCATGTCGGAAGACAGGCTCGGTCCGAGAATAAAATCAGCGCGTCTTATGGTTTCCGGTAGGTAATCGAGTACCATGCCCAGACGGAACGGATATCGCGACGGCGACCATTCGAGGTCCGTGGCATCCTGCGCAGTATGTAGAGTGTGCGCAGGTAAGTCATTTAAGAGCTTCAATAATCTACGTATGGTCATCGTGCCGTATAATATATCGTTGTCGCCGTTTATATCATCTCGCACCCGGTCGAATTTGTTACTCAGACCGTAGCCGGCGGCTAGTACGAAAAATCTCAGTTCATTGGTTATGGCCCCAGAAATAAATATTATTACGACCTCGCTATCCATGGTGAGCTGTTCCGAGCATCTGGCGGTTTTCCATATACGACGGGCGAACTCAATCGCTATTGAGACGTAGAAAAGGCCGTATAGGTTAGGCAGCTTCGGTTTTGTTACAGTTGGCATGGGCATACGGTACAAATATAGTAAATATTATATTACCCGTACCTTCCCGGAATTTGCTATATTTGACTACACACGGAGGTATCTGCCTTGGAAAAGTGGCGCGATTATTTCTTTCCAAAATTCGTAGTCGACGACTACGTGCCGGAAATCGTATTCGATTCCCGTGAGAAGCTGGTGTTCACGAGTGACGACGAAATCCCGAAGGAACTGATGGATGGCCTTGCCGAAGCCATGAACTCGACCGTGGCCGGGAAGGCGGAAACCTGTGCCGGTTTCGAGAACCCGGTGTACGTCGGGACGAGCTCCGACGCATACGTCGAGTTCGGGGCGGAAGGTTCGCGCAAGAAGCTCCTGGTACGCGGATGGGGATACCTCACGGGTACGTGCCATCTGGACCCGCAAGACGCGGCCGACATACAGGACAGCTTCGGGCGGTTCGTGGTGTCGTGCATGGGGGCAGGGGCATGAAGGGCATATACCTGGCGTTTTTCTACGAGATTTCGTCATACGTGGCCAATGTTTTCAAGGGTGTACTTGTCCTGCTGCCGTGCTTAATCGTACTTGCCTGGATGGGCATTCGTGGAGAATTCGGCATTTCTGCCGCGGCCGGGGTTGCCGCCATAGTAATCAACCTGCTGTGGGGTCCTGTTCCGGTGTACTTCATTCGGATGAAGTATCAATATGACTCGTTTGCCGACTGGTATCTTGCCTACCTGAAGGGTATCGGCCTATGCTGCATGTTCATCCCTCTCATTTTTGGGTATATGGGACTGGTGTTGTCGCCGTGCCTTGGCGTGTTTTTCTATTGCGTGGCTACCGGATACCGTCTAGGGATTTACGAAATGGCGGGGACAGCGATAGTGAACATCGCGCTCGGACCGGCAATCCACTACGGAATAATGAAAATATTAGAGAAGTTCGGCTGTAAATAGGCCGGAAAGGAGTTCTTATGGACGAACGTACCGCATTTTTCACTTACCTCAGGCTTCATACGTCGGAAGCCTTGCTTTCCCCTGCCGCAAGGCATCCGGTCAATTACGCCGGACCCTACGGGATTGACCAGACCGTATATCTCAGCGAGGAGGAAGAAGAAATCGCAAAGGTTCTTTCGAGCCACGTGCAGTGGCCTGACGGCAAGGCGCCGGATGCGGGTGCCGAACAGAAGGCCGATGCCGACAAGGTACCGGCAAGCCAGGGAACCGACTCTGTGGAATTGGAGACATCCGAGGCGACACGAGCGGAATCGATATTTGACGTGACGAAGAAGCTCGATGAAGTCGAGAATAAGGTTGCTAGGGTGACCGAAATCAGGGAGACACTGTCGCACCTGGCCGGAAATGTGTGGGGTTTAGGGTCCTGTATTCTAACGAGAGCGATTGTATATCTTCTCAAGTATGACGCATTGCCTGGTTCCGAAGATGCCGAACGGGCCATGGCGGAATCGGACAGAGGAATTTCGAACAATATCAATATTTGCTTGAAAACATTGTTCTCGGCGATTGATAATGCGGTTCAGGGTATCATGCCAGATTTCCGCGAGATGCTTTCCAGCATGGATTCTGGCCAGCTTGCCGATACAATGAACCATGTACGCCTGGCCGTGCGATACCATATCGTTGATGGATACTATCGCGCATTCGTTGATGCGAGGGCACGCTGGGCAAGGAAGTATCCCAACGACAGCATCGAGAAAATACCGGCCAATACAATCGAAAGATTTACTAAGTATTTCCTGACCGGTGCGGCAAGGTCAGAACTCCGCTCGTATGGCCGCGGCGTGCTTTATACGGTAGACAACCAGCATCGTGACGGGTTGTGTAACCCGAGCGACGATAAAATAAAGCCGGTAGACCGTGCACTTGCGTTTGCTACACTGAAGACGCATTCGGCGTTCCGCGGGGTGTCATCTGGCATGATAGGGTACGTACTATTATCCATGATGGATTATGGGGATACGCGCAGTATAAAGCCGGGAGAATTGGCTATTACGATAGAGAACATGGTTTCTAAGGCAATCACGTACATGCAGCATGCATCATTCTTCAACGAATGCCGCTCGGAAGAGGAAATTAACACCAAGACGTCTGCCCTTAGTAAGAAAGCGAAAAGCATCCTCGATAAGAAGCTTACTGCATTGAGACCGGAGGATACCGGCGAGATTGTGAAGTGTCAGACGGAATGGAAAAAGTACGAGCATAAGCATGGCCATCCCGTACACTTCTGGGACATTTCCGCTACAATCCTTGCCAAGCTAGTGAGGCTGTCACTTATTGAAGCAGTCGCGACTCTGAAGACTGAGGGTATTTAGGTACATCATAATACGCGTGGGCAATCACGATGCGAAGGAGGCATGATGTACCTGATTAACGACAATGGCAATGAACGCATTGCGTCCGAATGGGATTTCGAATCGACAAGCATTGACCTTACGCCAAAGGAGCACCAGGAATTGGTTGGTTTATTTGGCTGCACTAAGCAAACAGACGCCCCGGTGCTGTGGGTAAAGTGCGAGAAGATGTATGAAAAACTCCTTAATGAAGATGCGATGTTGCATCTTACGCCGGATGAATGGAATCAACTCCGGAATTTTATGTGTTGGCGGAAAAAAGACAAGCCGGCAGCGTTCAGGAAATGCGGTGCGTCTATCTTGGCCAAGCTGGAAGCGAATCCGCCGAAACTGAAATCGTGTTACACGGTGGTCAAGGACCTTGATGGGAAAGACGATGAACTACCTTCAACTGACAGATAACGCAATCCGGGGTGGCAAGCCGGTAGAATATGCCGTGCTTGATTACGATAAGAGTAACACTAGCCGAAAGGAGATTATAAACAATGCTTGCATCACTCAATATCAATGAAACCGTCTATGTCGAGCCGAACCAGTATACCTGGGAAATCTTGCGGAAATACTATAGCAAGTATTACAAGGGAGATGAGCTGGATGAGCGCATAGCCAATCTCAAGCAGAACCACACAAAAACAGTAAAGGTCCGCGGGAACGCCAAGCAGCTTATCGAGTTTAGCATGTGGGAACTCATGAACATATTCGGGGAGCACATGTACATGGGAAACAGCGAAGGGCCATGCTTCGAGAAAAACGAGATATACTGCGACCTCGACAAAATGACCCCAATCATCCATCCAGGCAGCTGCCCTACACTGGGAGACCCGGTTACTTACGTATTGCCTCCGAAGTCCAACACGGCAATATCCACCGGATTGTCTGCAGGCGATACCGTCAGAGTGAAGTTCGTGAACGATAGCGGAAAAATATTGGCTGGATGGGGTAACAAGGAAAACCCGGACACTGCTCGTCTATGTGACCTACTGTACGAAGTCGGAGAAAACGAACGAGACTACATGGACTACACCGTGGAAAACGGAAAAGCAGACATCATATTATTCAACAACACTGACCGGGAGGCGTCATGCAAGATTTGTTATGCGGCCATCCAGGAGAAAAAGTAATGGCGACAGCGGAATCCAGCGAACACAGGCAACCGCCCTCGCCGTCATCAACATGGCTATACAGCCGATATATCGAATATAAAGGACTCGATTAAGGAGAAGCAGATGTTATCGTTCGAAGAATGCAATGAGCTATCTAAAAGTGGGGAACCATGCCAGATGCTCACCCCGGATGGAAAGTGGGTTAAATTTGACGAATCCCAGGTTATCACTAAGTTCCGCCGAGCCCGAGATTATTTAGAAATAGCGGGCTTCCGGATTCCTGATAGCATTATCGCGATATACACGGATTTCGCGACCGTCGCCCATGGTGATTTTATCATCTGATGTCCTTCCAACTGGTTTGAATCCATTTATTTGTTCGAAAATTTGGTCATAGAAGAACACTGGGTCGTTGTAGCATCGCCTTAGATACACATTCAATGACCGTTTGCGAGCTTTACGGGATTCAGTAAAACGAGCCCAGATTTTTCTGAGGAAATTTAGAAAAATCGACACGTATATCGCCGTTCGTATGTCACTTGGCATACTTGGCTTCCATCATGGGTATTAGTTCTGGATTTTTCTTGAAAAATTCGAACCTGTGCTTTGTCTGCCATTCCGGGTCGAAAAGGAACCATGATACACGGCCTCCTGCTGCTTCTAGGCGTTTTAACTCTTCCATTCCGCCTACGGATTCCAGCAGGTCATCGCAGTATTGCTTGGTAGCTTTCTGTACCGACGGACTGTACAGGAATTTCCATATACGCTTGTCGATTGATGGGAGAATCACCCGTGATGCCTTCCTCCAGGTTTTCCGGAGGAAGTACAGGACTATGGCGGCATATGCTGCCTGTTTTATTGACGGAATCAATTTCCGGCCTTCGCAAGCAGTGCCTTGATGACCAGTTGGCTCGCCGCCTTTCCGTCGAACCGGCCCTTGATTACGGGTGACAGAATCTTCATTACCCGGCCCATGTCTTTCTGCGACGTGGCGCCGGATTCAGCGATGGCCTTATCGATTTCGGTGATAACGTCGGCTTCGGACATAGGTTCCGGCATATATTGATGGTAGAGTGCAAGGGCTTTCCTTTCCTCGTCAGCGCGTTCCGGTATTCCGGCCTTCATGTATCCCTCGATTGTTTCGGTTGTTTGCCTAATCGCCTTGTCAATAACGGCGACACACATTTCGTCATCGGCCGGCTTCTGCGCGTTGATTGCGGCATTCTTGATGTCGGCCACAAGAGTACGGAGTTTTGTAACGGCCAGCATGTCGTGGTCTTTCATCAATTCAACGATTTTTGTGTTTATTGTATCGAGTAGCATATCGATTCCTTTATGGATGAATGGTTAGGTTGTGCTCATGAAAATGCGTCTGCATCACATGTTCAGGATTCCACGGAGAGCATGGCTTGAGTTTCGGCCTGCTTGATGAAGGCGTGTAGGGCGGTGTTAAATTTCCGCGTTTCCTCGTCCTTCTTGTTCTTTTCCTTCACGCTCTCAACCAGAGTCTCATGGATTTTTTTCAGGTCTGCATCGATTTCCGCGGCATGGGACATATAGGTTTCCTCCGCCCACAATGTAGTCTTTTCATTGCCGGCCAGATTGTATGCTGAGTCCTTAGCTTTCCCGCGGAGAATACAGTTGGCAAGGACGCGCTTTACATACTCCTGGTACTCCGGCCCGGCGCCACAGGAGAAGATGTATAGTTCCTTTATAGGGATGTCGTCAAACTCGTACCATATCTCGTCAGTCTGCGGCTTGTATTCTACTGTAGGGAGATGGAGGCTGTACAGTTGAGACTCCTTCCTATAGAGGTCTTGCCATTCATTCGCGAGACCAGGAAGAACTTTGTAAAGATAGTCTTCCAATGGCATCAGGGTGCCCTTGCCGTGACCAAATAGGGTGCTTTCTGCGGATATTTTCCATTCTCCGTCTATACAGATAAGGTGGTGCGGCGAAAGACAGTCGTAGCGATGCCAATGAGCCATAAATTCACGAAAGTAGAAGAAGTCGGATGAATAACAATGTGGGGTATACTGGATATCATTCTCGTCATAGACAAGGTATAGTTTACCAGGCAGGTTCTTTTCTGCGGATTGCATGAGTTCGCTGAGCTTCACGCCCATGTTAATTTTATTATTTTTGTTTTTTCCTAGTCCGAACATTAAGGCATCCTCGTGTGTTAATTTATCGCTTTAAACCTGAAAAGTTACGGGATTTCACAGAGATACTTGATGACGAGTTTACCCTTGTGGTTCCCGATGACCATTACTCCACGCGAGCACTGCGAACCGTCATTGCCGAATAACTCGTGCTCACCGGTCATCCACATAAGTCGGATGCATCTGATTCCGAAAGCTTCGTCGGTATCTACCGGGCAGCATCCGCACTGTCCGTCCGGGTGGAAGGACATGTCTTCTGGTTCAACAGTGTCGCTGTACCCGTCGTATATGGTCCACACGTGGACCTTGGATATGTTTCCCGGGGAAAATGGGCATCCAGCCTTGCGAAGCGTTTCAATATCGTGTTTCAAGTTTTCCATTGAGTTACGTCCTCGTTTCATGCCTTAATCTTTCCAGTTTCTCCTGGCGTCATGACCCTTACCGGCATTCCAATTAAACGGTTCGCCGGTAGGGTCGCACCAATCATTTCCAAGCGTAGTCTCGGCAGGGCAGCTTATCAGGCAAGTATCATCGTCAGGTTTCATTCCTCCAATCAGTTGCTTGTTTGTGCGTCTGATGTTTCGGTTGTAACTTCGCTTCCATTTCTTTCCGTTATTGTCCGCGTGACTCATGTGTTATGTACCAATGTAGTGTTGAATTATCCTGATTGAAGGTTCGCCGAACAACGAATCATACATACCTTACCGTTGTCTTGGTTTCAGTTTTTGCGGTTCCACTTTCTTCATATTGCTTTATTATGCCATCCATCTTACGACAGAGGCATATGAGAGAAAACTTATCCATATCATCTAGCGGTTTTGTAGTGCCATATTTTTCTTTGAACCGGGCATTGGATTCGGCCTTGGTATGTTCGACTGTTGTCCTGAAATTTCCTTTACCTCTCATCATATTCTTCACTCCTTCTGAATCGTATGTATGAGCCGCGTCGGCGCAATACCATTTATTTCATTTCTACTAGGGCGACGATGTAAAGAACCGTGAACACAAGACAAAATAAGAATTTAAGCAGACGACCGCTAAGCAATGATGTAAAAATTGCCAGTCCGTATAATGCCGCGAAGATTATACCCAAGACAAAGGCGAACTTACCGCCTAAGCCTGCAGCTACAAAACAAAGAACTGCTTGTATAATAGCGCCTATAATGGTTGCGGCGCCTTCTTTTACTGTTTGTTGAGTTGCATCGAAGACACTCCACAGAAAAGTCAATGCGGCGTCTACCATGAATACTACTGCTAACATTGTTACCTCTTAGTATTGGTTAGTTTTAAATCCTTGTTATAACAACAATTTGGGTGGGCATAGTTTAATGTTTGAATGCTTCCCACCGGTCATCGTCAATCTCGAAGCCGGCCAGGATTATAGGTTCTGCTTCATTAGCATAAGGTAATGAAGGCACGGTATTGTACTCGAACCATTCCGTGGCATCGCGCAGCTTTAACTGGTAGAGCATATCCGGGTCCGCCAGTTGTTCCTTGGTGCATTCGTCCTTATGGAGCTCGGCAGTAGATTTGTCATCAAACTGGTCAGCCAGGCACTTGATACACAGTCCTCGTTCGTATACAGCCACGGTACGGGTGAGTTTTTCGGTAAATTCCTTGGTGTATAAAAATTTCCTAACTAGGTCCTGCTGCGCCCACGCCTTGATAAAGTCTACAGTGAGCCGGTCCTTGCCAGTATCCAATGTATACTGGGTTTTGCACTTCTCAAGGAGGTTATAGCGCTTCAGCCATGCAATTAGCTCCCGGTATGTAGGATTCTTTTCACGGATGCGAGGCACTTCAGCAGTGCCTATCATGGCCTTTTCCATTCCATGAAGCACACAGATGCTATCGCCGGCGAACTCGTCTCGGTATTTAGCCTCATCGAAGCGCTCTTTTACGAGTATATCCTTACACTTCTTCCGCCCCATGATTGTATTCCTCCTGCTTAATTTTTCGTGATACAAATATAGCAAAATTACAAAAGGCTGCGGGAAAGATGCCACCGTTGACTGAAATCTACTCAAACTTACTCACAGTAAGTCTTTCGTGATTTCCTATGGTCCGTTTGAACAGACCATCGCAACGGCATTTTTCTAGGCACTTCCTTACTTGCCACCTGAACAAGCTCTTCGGCTGGAAGTACCTATATCCGCTATCTCCTGCCATTTCTAGCAGGTTCCCTCTTAACACGGTCGAGGTAAGGCGGAATTTGATATTCTTTGCGCTGTGGATGTCTGCATTCTCGGAATGGTGACACTCAATGCAACAAAATTCTTCTTGTGTCTGGCGGTTCCGGTCGTCGATACAACCGCACTCGCCGCACATTTTCGAGGTATATTCGGGCTGTACAAGTGAGACCAGCAGACCGTAATGGGGTGCAATGTGGATAAACTCGTCCTTCAACGAGGATAGTCCAGTCCTTAGATGCAGTCTACCTAGATTAAATCCCTTGGCATCGTCAGCATGGAGTCTACTCCCTTGGAAACCATCAAGGTTCTCCATTGCGATGTGCTTGATTCCCTTGGCGGCGAATGCCTGACAGAGAAGAACGATAGCTCGTTTGTTAGACTCGTTCAGCTTCAGTGTAATGGCTTCTATGCGAGCCTTGTCCTTCCTAGAAATCTTGAACGCATCATGTTCTTCGTCTTTGGCAAATCGAGCATTGTAGTTTTTCTGCTTCTGGTCTATCTTGAGCAATTCGGTTTCGAGGTCAGCTATCAAGGCA
>Ga0265298_10000742_pt1 | contig 47810 bp, 44 predicted proteins | sample AusTroGonzalo_MG_3_FD_193486 | JGI IMG/M metagenome (GOLD analysis project Ga0265298, IMG submission 193486) | Bovine rumen microbial communities from tropical cattle in Woodstock, Queensland, Australia - Gonzalo_01 | ecosystem: Host-associated > Mammals > Digestive system > Stomach > Rumen ...
GCGTCGCCGTCCACAGCAAGAGCCTGCCGTGGGTCGGGATGCTCCCGCCTCCGGCGGAGTCCGGCCTCGTCTGGCCGAGGGCCGCCGCCTCGATGGAGGCGGGCAACCTCTCCAGGGAGTTCACGGCCATCGCCGTGCTGGCGGGCATCCGCCTGGACAGGGAGCCCGGGGAGGGCGAGCGGCGGACGGGCAGCGTCCGCCTCAAGTGCTTCCATTCGCTGCGCCACACCTTCGCGACGGAGGCCCTGCGGCGCGGCGTCTCGGAGGAGGAGCTCAAGGAGCAGGGCAACTGGGCGTCCGTCGGCGTCATCAGCGGCCACTACAACCACGCCAAGCTGGAGCAGGCGAAGAAGGCGGCCCTCAAGGTCGCCGAGACCATGAGGGGGGCGTGATGTCGAGATACATCGCCACGGGCAAGGAGAGAAGATGCCACGAAGGCGGCTGGAAGGCCTTCAACGACAGCCTCAACGCGCGGCTGGCCGAGGCGACGGCGCATCCCGTCGCCTGCAGGTCCTGCGGCCGGCGGGACAACGACTGGCCGCCGCGCCACGGCCTCTGCTGCAACTGCTGGTGCCGCCTCCTCAACAGGCGGCTCGCGCAGGGCATGACGCTGGCCGAGGCGGAGGCGGACGCCGGCGCGGAGGCGGACGCCATGCAGGGAGGGGCCGGAGCCCCTTTCCGTCGGAAGGACGGGGAAGACAGGGCCGCGTCCCGGAAGGACGCGGGAGAAAGACAACACTGAAGCAAAAGGACATCAAATGGGCAATGCAGTCATGACGCTGTCAGGCTACCTGGGCAACGGCCCGGAGGCCAGGACCATGCAGAACGGCACGGCGTGGACGGAGTTCCCCGTCGGCCTCAAGTCCGGATACGGCGAGCGGGAGGAGACCAGCTGGGTCCGCTGCCGCGTCTTCGGGCGGGCGGGCGAGACCGCCCTCGCCAACCTCGCCAAGGGCGACTTCGTCGCCTGCAGCGGGGAGTTCGAGATCCGCCACTACCAGAAGCAGGACGGGACGCCCGGCGTCTCCTACGAGATGAAGGTCAACACGCTGGTCTTCGGGCCGAAGCGGTCCGGCGGCATGCAGCCGCAGGCCGCCCGGCAGCAGCAGCCGCAGCAGGCGTACGGACAGCCGGTCCAGGCTCCGGCCCCGCAGCCACGTCCCGCCCCGCAGCCGGCGCCGAAGGCGCCGCTGGCGGATGAAAGCGACATGCCGTTCTAAGGGGGGGATCATCATGGGCAAGCTCACCATTGTCAGGGGCCTTCCCGGTTCGGGGAAGAGCACGTACGCAAGGAAACTCGCCGCGGAGACGGGGGCCGTCCTCGTCGAGCCGGACGCCCTCCTGGTGGAGGACGGGACGTACAACTACACGCCCGGACGGTACGGAAAGGCGGTGGACGTCGCGCACGCCATCGTGGAGGCGTGCGCCTGCATTGGGGCGGACTGCATCTACGCGGACGTCCTGCCCACCGTCGTGGACGTCTGCTTCGTCGCCCGGAACTACCTCCCGTTCGCCCGGAGGGGCCACAGGCCCCGCCTGGAGATCGTCGAGATGCCGTCCATCGGCGTGGAGGAGTCCCTCCGGCGCAACCGGCACGGGGTCCGTCCGGAGGACGTCGCCCGGATGGCGGAAAGATGGGAGCACCATCCGGACGCCGTCCGGGCCGGCGGGGAGAGACTGGAGAGGACCGAGCCGTGAGAACGGGAAACTCGCGGGAAACCGCGGAAAAATCACGCAGACCTGAGGAAAAACCGCAAAACAACGCGACAAGGACCACGCAAAGGAGGGAAGAATGCTCATCGAGAACCTGGCCCGGCGACTGCTGGACCTCAACGAAAACCTCCAGGAGCACATGGAGCTCCTGGACGCCACCGCGAAGGACGCGGGCGCCATCCCCGTCCTCGACGACATCTACAACGACATCAGGGCCTTCCGTCGCCTTTTCTCCCGGTACAGGCGCATGAGGCTCGTCGAGGACTTCGGCGACCTCCCGGGCGCGGACGACGAGGAGGTCCGCGCCCCCGTCCGGCTGGAGCACGGCCGCGGCGTCAACTACGAACGCCAGCGCCGCGACGTCGAGCTCGCGCGGCTGGAGCGCGAGCAGCGGAGACTGGAGGAAGGCGGGGAGGCGGACGAATGAGCTTCTGCGACATCCTGCTGTTCCCTGTCGTCCTGCTGGTCATCATTTATTTCCACGAGTGCTGGGTCGAGTGGAAAAACGAAAGGAGGAAGAAATGAGATACGCCTGCGCCGACTTGTTCTGCGGAGGAGGCGGAACCTCCACTGGCATGATCGAGGCCTTCAGGAAGGCCGGTGCGGATTACTCGCTGATAGGCGTCAACCACTGGAAGGTGGCCATCGAGACGAACAGGATGAACCACGGGGGCGACTACTACTGCGCATCCATAGACGGATTGGACCCGACGGATGTCGTGAAGGACGGCAGGCTGGACTTCCTCTGGGCCTCTCCCGAATGCACCAACCATTCACGGGCCAAGGGCGGAATGCCTAGGCAGAACCAGTCGAGATGCCAGCCCGAGATTCTTCTGTCCTGGATAAGGAAGCTCCTTGTCAAACGCCTGTACGTGGAAAACGTGCCTGACTTCCTCGACTGGGGGCCTCTGCTCGCAGTCGATACGGTAATCAACGGGAAGCTGCACAAGGCGGGGACGCCAGATCCTCGACGCAAGACGGTGTTCTTCCGAGATTGGATTGATTCAATCAGGAAGTCCGGCTACCGTGTCGATTGGCGAATCCTCAACGCCGCCGACTACGGTGCGCCGACATCCCGCGAACGCCTGATCGTCCAGGCCGTCCGTATCGGCACGGGCGAAAGGATCGCATGGCCGGAGCCGACGCACGCGGAAAAGCCCGACCTGTTCATCAAGGACAGATGGGTTCCCGCCCGCGACATCATCGACTGGTCGATACAGGGCAAGTCAATCTTCGACCGCGCGAAGCCGCTCAAGCCGAACACCTTGAGACGCATAGAGAACGGAATCAGGAAGTATTGGGGCACATGGGCCGTACCGTTCCTGATTCTGCTCCGCGGGACAAGGAGGAGTCAGCTGAATTGCACCGTGCACAGGCTCGACGAACCCGTTCCAACCATATCGGCCGGCGGAGGCCATCTTGGTCTGGTGCGACCATTCTTGACGCACTACCATGGCGGCGAAGGCGCGGAAAGGCGCACAAGTGGGATGGACGAGCCGCTGCCGACGTGCGACTGCTCCAACCGCTACGGGCTGGTATGTGGCGTGGTGGAGCCGCTGTTCGTCCCCCAGCAGTCGTGCGGGACGGTCAAGCCCGTGAGCAATCCGCTTCCGACCATCGCCGCATCCGGTGCCATCTCCGTCGTGGAGGGACTGATCACCAGCTACTACGGAAACAGCAGAGGATGCAGTCCCGTTGGCAGGACGCTCGGCACGGTCATGACGAAAGACAGGTTCGGACTGGTTGAAGGCAAGCTGTTCAAGACGCCAGACGGGCAGACATGCGAGTTGGACATCTCATTCCGCATGCTCCAGCCGCACGAGCTGGCGGCGGCGATGTCCTTCCCGCCGGACTACAAATTCTGCGGCACGAAGACGGAGCAGATCCGGCAGATCGGAAACGCCGTCTGCCCCAGACTCAGCGAGGCGCTGATTTCAGCGGCGATATCCTCGTAAAACATCAAGAAGACAAGGAGCGACAAATGAACGAAGACAGACCGATAATCTACGCGATTGACTTTGACGGTACCATCGCGGAGAGCAAGTGGCCGGACATCGGCCGGCCCGTCATGGAGGTCGTGGGCTTCATCCGCGGCCTTCAGGTGAGGGGCGACAAGTGGATCCTCTGGAGCATGCGCGAAGATGAAAAACTGAAGGAGGCAATGGCATGGCTTGCGAAGTACGGGCTTCGTCCAGACGCCGTGAACGACAACCTGCCGGAGCTTCAGGAGGCCTTCGGAAACAACCCCCGAAAGGTCTTCGCCGACATCTATATCGACGACCACAACGCGGGAGGCGTCGTCCTCCCGAAAAGGGCGAAGGGGGAGCGGCCATGATCCCTCATATGGGTCTTTGCCGGTCCTGCCGGCACATCATCTACCGGAGCGGCGGCTGGTGGTGCTTCCGGATAGCCAGGGGCTTCCCAAATCAAGTCAACATAACAGGATGCACGGGATATGACAATCAGGGAATGGAGACGGCTGAAACCAGGGGACAGGGTATGGGTTTACCCGTCCTATTTCACCTGTCCGATGCTGGGCGTGGTCAAGGTCAGGGGCGGCAGGAAGGCCGTCTGGATAAACCTGTTCGGCGACGCCCAGTTCGTCTGGGGATCGGACGACCGTGAGAAGACGCTGCTCCGGATGGCGGTGTACCGCAGGGATGAGGACGGGAACATGTCCGCCATCCGCGATGACTCCCGTCGATGCTGGAAATGCCGCCACTGGCGCGAACACGGTCCCGACGAATTTCTCTGCTCCCGCCGGAAGCTCAGAACCAAGCCGCTGGACAGATGCACCCTATGGGAGGAAATGCGGAAAAATCAGATGAACGGCATGAATCCTCCTGAAACGGAAACGCGCCCATGAAAGGTGAAATTGGGTAGAAATTGGGTAGAGTCACAGCCCGCAGACTCCCTGGAAACAATGAAGCCCACTTGTTTGCAAGTGGGCTTCATTGTTGTATTTAGCTGGCGGAGAGGGGGGGATTCGAACCCCCGGTAGGTTGTTACACCTACGACGGTTTAGCAATTGATTTAAGAATATTATTGGCCACCTATTAATTTTTTCAGATGTCAATATATGACAACCAATATATATTTCAATTAAATATCATATAATGCCATACTCCCATATTTTATAACTATATTCCATATACTGTCTTTCAATCGTTCTGCGCCGGATTAATTTACACTAATAAAATTCAGCCATTTGGGTAGATTTGTTGCATGGCCTAAATACCGTTCCCTGCCTTGTCGCACCGATGCTGGCGGACGTACTTCTCGCGGACCTGCCTGCGGGCTCCGCTCAGGATCGCCTTGATCTGGGCGATGTCGGATTCCGTCGGGCGGGAGGGCTTGATGCGTCCGCCGTTGACCAGCGCCAGGATGCGACGATGGGCGAGCCGGCCCGACTCCATGGCGAAGTCGGCGTAGTCCCTGCCATGCATTTCATACTGGACGCCACCGTGTTTGAAGCGGTAGCTCGGGACTCCTGGCCAATACTGTACATCCGGGTTCCGGGAATTCCAGTTCCAGATCAGTCTTTCCGCCGGATCCATGGCGTCGGCGGCCTTGGTGTTGACGGGAACCAGAAGCCGCCAGAGGATGTCGCCGGGTCCCGCCTTCTCGGCTTCGTCCTTCGTGATCGGACGGCCGAAGCAGTCGATTTTCGGGGCGAGGCGCATGACGCCGGCCTTGGAAAGGGTGACGTGGAACTGGTCCCGCCACCAGCGGACGCCGGAGGTTCGGACGGATGAGTCGTGGCGGACGTCATCGAAGGCGGCGGACGCCTGGCGGACTGCGTTGGGCATCCAGCTGGCCGTGAAGTCGGTCGCCCAGGAGCCGATGCTGCGCTCCGGCTCGTCGAAGAGCTGCACGATCTGGGAGAATGTGTTGAGGTAGGATTTCTCCCCGATGAGGTGAGCCGTGCCCGTGAACATCCGGCGGAAGGCTCCGGAGGCCCCCGCGTCTGTTTTGGCCATGCGGTAGGACTCCAGTCCGTCGGCGATGAGGGCCAGCATGGTGGAAAGCGGCTCTATGCGCTTGTAGCTGTAGTATTTGTCGCCGATGCGGATGGAATAGGCCGGGACGTGCCGCCCGCGGAACATGCGTTCGCCGGCACCCCCGCCCATCGAGGATCCAGTCAGACGCGGCGGTTCGTCGTCGCCTCCTCCGCCCATGGCGAGGGCCATTCCGACGAGCCCCCACGCCAGAACCTGCTCGGCCGCATGGCCGATGAAGTCGGAATCGACGCCGCGTTTTCCGCGGAGGATGTCGTATCCTTCGCCGAGCAGGCCCAGCGTCCCAAGCGGCGACTTCCGGACGCCCTGCCGCAGGAGGTTGTAGGGTGTCTTGACAAAGGGGAACATGTATTTGACCGGCCAGGCCCATTTGCTGTCGCTGGTCTTGAGGGAGGTCAGCATCCGGACGACGGCGCCGGGATCCTCCTGGAAGGTGAGCTCCAGGGAGCGGCGTCGCCCGAAGGCCGCCGCCTCGGAGTTTTCATTCTGGAGCTGCTCCCGGATGAAGGCGTCCAGTTCGGCGCCCTCCAGCCCCCGCTGGCGTCCCAGCCGGTCGGCCATGGCCGCCGTCTCGGCGGGGACGATGACGGCCTTGGCGAATTCGTCCGCCGCGCGGAGGAAGCGTCCCGGCATGCGGATGACGCGGCCCTTCCTGCCGGCGATGGCGGGGGCCGCGCCCTCGACGTACTTGCCGCCGCCGTCCAGCGTCTCGATGTTGAAGGCCTGGACGGCGCTCCGCCAGACGGTCTTCCAGTCCACGGCGGACCACATGGCCCGGAAATCGCTGAATCGGGCGGCGTCCGGACGCTTCGCGAAGTGGTTGACGACCGCCTCGGCCAGACGCTTGACGCCCAGCTCGTAGGCGAAGTTCGCCAGGTTGCCGACGGTGTTGGCGACATGCGTCATGGGGGCCGACAGGATGGCGTTCACCCAGTATTCGTAGAGCTTGTCCCTCGTCGTCGCCTTCGAAGCAAGCGCGGCGGTGATGAGGCGGTCGAGCTTCCCGCGATTCTGATGGATGTCGTCCGGAAGCCTGTCGAGGTCGATGCCCGTGTCCCTCAGGACGGCCTCCCGCATCCTGTCACGCTGCTCCGGCGTGAGCCTGCTTCGGATGGCGTCGATGAAGGCCCTGACTTTCCGGATGGAATCGAGCTTGAGGGAGGCGACGCGGCGGGCGACGCCCTCGCGGCCCCATTCCGTGCCCTGCATGATGTGCCGCATCGCGACTTTCTGCCGCGTCTCCTTCGGCAATGCCGCATAGGTGTCGCTTTCCATGACAAGACGGCGAACCATGGTCCCGACCTTGCCGGACGGCTCCATGCCGTCGGCGACCAGGCCCACGGCATTTTCGACGCCGCCGACCCTGCGGATCCACTGGACTGCGGCCTTCTCCCATTCGGCGACATGCTCAGGCGTGTAGCGTCCGTTGTCCAGCAGCTCCTGGTAGTCCGCCCTGACCTGCCCATTGGCGACGATGGGATTGGTCTGGCTGTAGCCAAGAGAATGGCGGTCGCCGTCCTCCGACGCTCTTCCGCCATTATTTGCTTTACCATCCTGCCGTGATATATTAATGTCATGCGTTCCGGCATTGGTAATGCGAACAGCTCCCTCCGATGGCTGGAGGGGATGATTCAATGAATCATCAGCCGGAGAGTTGGCCACTTCGACCAGAGGGGCGCTTTTATCAACCCGAAACTGGCGTTCTTTCAGTAAGGCATTGCGCCGAGCCTGAGACCTCATTACAATCTCTCGATTGTTTTGTAAAGAGTTCGTCAGTCTCGGGTTGTCTTTTATGCCGACTATGTCATAGGCGGTCTTCCCGCTGCCTGTCTCGCGAACAACTACAGTGGCACTGAAGCCTCCGATGTCCTTGATGCTTCCATCGCCATTCAGCACGGGTACGATGACGGGAATATCCTGTTTCCATATTCGTGCGTCGCGTCTCTGCGCCTGCTTCTTGGCATTCCCTCTTTGCTCAATCGTATGATAATTGTCATCTTGCGATTTTCTATTGGCATGGAACTTCTTCAGCAAATCAGGCAGGATAGCCGCGACGCGCCCTCGTATGGCATTTCTTCTAAAATAGCCTTCATCTCCTTGCGTCAAATGCCTTGCATCGACGGAAGCGTCGCCGCCTTCCGCCATCGGATATGAGCCAGACAGATTCTTGTTCAGCCAGTCCTTGAGCAATTTGGGGTTCGTGGCAATCCTCTTAGGAAGGAACTCATCAAGTGACACGATGGGGACTTGACCATAGCCGGGAAGCTCTACTAGCGAATACCGAACATCGCGTTTTGCACCAAAACGCTCGGACAATGGAATCACTCTGCCGTAGTCATCCCGTGTTACATTGTCCATGAGCTTTGCATGGAATGGAATGACCCCAACCACCTCCGCCGTCTCCGTCGAATACCAGTCTCCGCGTTCCACGCCCCAGGGTTCGTCACGCAGGGATGGATTGCTCTCATCCGCCACAGGGGATTTCCAATATGGCACGATCTTCCCGTCAGGAAGCCGCACATTTCCGTCGCCCATTGATTGCTGGAATCCGTCCTTGCGGACAAACACCACCAGATTGCGATCGCCTCCTATTCCGAACTTCGACGGAGAACTGCCATTGGCCCAGTCAAACCCCTCCGAGGCAAATACCATCTCCGGCGGCTCCATGTCGTATTCGTCGTAGTCGCCTTGATAGGTTTCCTGCATCGTCTCCCCCCATTCAGGAGACAAGCCATATTCATAATTGTCAACCGAATCCCCCTCCTTTAGCTTACGGGCATGGACAAGCAGCCGTCCATCTTCAACACCCTTGTAAAGATCCTGAACCGTCTTGAATTCCCCCGTGTCGTCGAAGATCCTGGCCCCGGCCTTTTTCGCGGCCTTGTCAACAAGAGAGGCCATGCGTTTCTTGTCCTTCGCCCTATATGCGGCCAGATATTCCTCATCCATCCGGAACGCATCTGTCTGCGGCATGGATGAAAGCAGAATATCCATGAAATCAAGTTGCTGGGCTTTCTCTTCTCCGATGGAATAGCGTTTCCCTGTCCGTTTCCTTTCCGCTTCACGGAAGTCCGCCTCGGATCCGACTTTCACGCCGGCCTTTTCCAGCTCCCTGCGCAAGGAGGGCGTGACGACGTTCCACGGGACGGTGACATCCTGCCCGCCAATGGCGTCCTTGATCATGCGGGCGACTTCGGCGTCCGGGACGATCTCCACGGGCATGATGTAGCGGGAGAGGATGACGCTGCGACCGCCATGGCCGCGCATCTGGCGCGTGACGGGGCCGGATGTCGCCCATTCGGCGTAGCCGACGGGATCCTTCGCGCCCTCCGCCCGATAGCCGCTTTCGATGTCGCTCTTCAGGACGCGGCATTTGACGGTGACCATTCTGGACTTGTCGTAGGCGACGGCAAACTGGTCGTTCAGGACGCCCGGCTGCGAATGGAAATACGGATTGTACGCGGCGCCTACAGAACCTGTCTTTCCCGAATCCCGCATGCCGCTTTTCAGCGGGAACCTGCCCTTTCCGTCGATGAGTTCGGGATGTTCCTCGGACTTGTACGCCTTGCCCAGTTCCATTCCCTCTCCGCCTCTGGTGGCCATCGGGGGATAGAGCCTGCCGTCATCGCCGACGAGGGCGGAGCGGTAGGTCGTGATGTACTTGCCGTCTTCGTTGAATTCCTCGTTGATTTTGCTGTCCGTCACCAAGGAATAGCGGATGTCCGGATTCTCGCTTGAGAAGATCCCGACGTTGTCCGTGGCGGACTTGACCTGATTGGAGGCAAGCGCCACATAAGCCCCGCTGCCGCCGCCATAATCCTTGCTGACATAACCATCTATGCCAAACTCGGCCATTTCCGCCGTGCGAAAATCATTTGCGAACGTTTCTTCATCCACGTCTTCGTCAACGACAAATCCAATGGCCGTTTGATAGCTGTCCAGCACGGATTCGATTGTGGAGTTTCCATCAAGCGTCGATATGAAATCACTCTCTATTTCATCATAAAACTGGTATCCTTTGGCTTTCAAGGCGTCAATGACGTTCCGCATTTTGCCACGGACTTTCTCATTCCTTGCCTCTTTGATCACCTCCTCGATTTCATCCTCTTCCAAATCCTCGCGTTCCGTGATGTCATAGAACTCTTCCTCTGAAAGCAGGTCGAACTTGTCAAATGCATAGGAGGGATTCCTTATGTTCAGAAAATACCCTCCTGCATCGCCGAAGCCTGTCGCCAGCGTCTTGTCCGCCGTGAAATAGAACCCTTCGCCTTCTGACGTGTTACTTGTCTTCCCATGTTTGAACACGGCGTCGCCTTCCGCTTCTGCCAGCGGATTCCACTTGCTCCCATGGTACACGACCATCGGCTCGCCATTCTCGTCAACGATCTCTGTTGCAGAATCCGGCTTGACAAAATAATTTCCATGTGCTACAGTATTTTCATTGTTGTCATTAAGAGCGGAAATTCGGCGAACGGCGGCTGTGGTTTCGGCCATGGGACTGATGATGGGGTTGCCGACCATCAATGACACATTCTGACCGTCTTTAATGGAGGGCAGCTTGTCAAACCTGCCCTTCTTGGTCTTTTCAAAGAACGATTTGTGCAAGACAATCTTCCCTTCTTCCCCTTCGTCAAAGCTCACGACGACAATTCCCGTCGGGTTGACCTGCTTGATGAACAGAATCGACGGATTCCGGCCTTTGTTCCTATTGTCGAGCTTTACGTCGTCGGCAGTGTCGATGATATCCTGGATGTTGCCGTATGACGCGATTTCCACTTCCGGATGATGGTTTACGGCGTGGTCGATCAAGTACCCCTTCCCCGAATAGACGCGGTTGTCCTCAATGCCATCGCTCAGATACGGGAGATATTCGATTGGAATATGCGCAATTGCCTCAAGCTCATTGCCGAACATCTCGAATATTTCATTTCTTGTCTTTCCCTTCGCCTTCTCGATGTTCTCGCCGGACAGCCATTCCCTGAGTGTCTCCTGCATCCTTTTTTCTTCGGCAACCGCCTCCCAGTCCCCCGCCCATTTCTTGAATGAAGGCGTACGGACCTGCACCCACTGGCGGGCATTCAGATTTGTAGGCTTGCCATTCGGGGCCTTCATCCACTGCCTCGTGCCGCGGTATCTGGCATAGACGTCGCGGAACTCCCGCGTCTCCTTGTCAAGATCGATGCCGTCCTCCTTCGCGGCGGTCTTCAGTTCCGAAGCGGCAAGCGAATAGCGGATGTCCAGATTCTCGTTTGAGAATGTGCCGACATTGTCCGTGGCGGACTTGATCTGCGTGGGGCTTGTCGCCAGATAGGTCTTGTGGAAGCCTGAATTGACCATGAGGCCGTCGTTTTCAGGTCCCATTGTCGATGTTCTGGATGGATTCCTTATGTTGAGGAAGCATTCTAGGACTCTCCGTCCATACGTCTGGGCGGAAAAGTAGTCATCCGTGAAATAATATCCGTTCCCATAGAGGTTGCCGTCGCGGTTGTTCTTTGCTCCGCCTTTTCCCATCTTGACATCGGTGAATTCATAGAATCTGGACTTTGTCCCATGGTACACGACCATCGGCTCGCCATTCTCGTCAATTATTTTTGTGGATTTTTCAATTGATTCCTTGAAATCGTCAAGCAGTTGGTGTACTTTACCCTCTATTGCCTGCGCTGGGGTGTCCGTTCCGCTTTCGGAACGTTCCGGCACCAAGATACCCGCAGGCTTTTCTATGTCCATGGCTTCGATGGTATATAGCTTGTTCGATTCGCCTGACGTGAATTCCTTGACGCTGATCTTTACCAGCAGCGGTTGGCTGTCAAACAGGAAAGGCGCATAAAGTCTGTGCATGAACTTGATGCCCTGGCGGTTTCCTTCCTCTGGCGTCTGCAATTCCCGTGCATGGGAATACAGTTTTCCAAGGTTGGCCGCCGCCACAATATGGGCATGGTGTGAAACGGATTTGCCGACGGCCTTGCCGGAGAATATCTTGTCAATGCTCGCATGAGAAAGAATGGCGGTAAGGCCATCTGCGCTTTCCATGTCCTTGCCGGATAGCTTCATAAGGACCTCGCGCCCTTCATCGTATGAGCGAACATCTATATCAGGCGTAGCATCCGAAACCATCTCCCAGTCCCCCGCCCATTTCTTGAATGAAGGCGTGCGGACCTGCACCCACTGGCGGGCGGTGAGATTGCTGTCCTTCCCGTTGGGGGCTTTCACCCACTGCCTCGTGCCGCGGTATCTGGCATAGACGTCGAGGAACTCCCGCGTCTCCTTGTCAAGATCGATGCCGTCCTCCTTCGCGGCGGCCTTCAGTTCCGCGTCGGAGAGCGAATGGCGTATCGCGTCCGCCCCGGCGGCGTCCGCCTCGGCGGCGGCCTGGCGCCTCCTGACATAGCCCGCCATGTCCCTGATGATTTCGTCGCGCGTCCTCCTTTCCGGAGTGTCGCCGAAGTCGAAGGCCCGCTGGCTGGCCTCCCCCGTGTTCAGCCTCACCTGCTCCATGTAGTGGTTGACGAGCCCGCGCATCTCCTTCATGCTGGAGACGGCCTCGAGATTGAGGAACATCTCCTTGACGGAGTCGTCCATCCGCCACGCGGCGGCCTCCTCCGGCGTCATGAAGCTGCCGTCGTCCTTCGTGAGCACGCCCTGCCTCGCGAATTCCTCCGGGACGAGCCTGGTTCCGCTGTTCCTGTAGGCGATCAGATACTTGAGGGCTCGTCCGAGAATGTCCGTGATGTCGTATTCGGGATGCGCGTTGCCCTGCCTTATCAGGGCGGGGGTCCTGGTGACGAGGCCGTTGACGATGCGGGAGACGCCCTCCTCCCTGAGCGCGTCCCTTATGAGCGCGCGCCCGTCCGGAAGCCTTCTGAAGAGGGCCCCGATGAACGCGTTGCGGATGCGCCTGAAGAAGTTGTCCGTGTACTGGCCGTTCTCGTCCACGTCGGAGCCCCGGGCCCCGACCAGCTGGCGGAATCGGTTGAAGAAGTCCGTGTTTGAGGCGTTGACGTAGAGGCTGTCGTTCACGGGCTGCCTGTAGAGGGAGAGGAGCTCGTCCTCGTGCGCGTGGAAGGCGTTGACGTCGTCCTGCGCCTGGTTCTCGTCCGAGAGCGTCCGCATCTCCAGGTTGGCGTTCGCGCGGCGGACGAAGTCCTCGCGCTCGGCGTCCGTCATTTTCGTGACGTTGAGGCGGACGACGCCGGGCATGGACATCCCCTTCGTGGAGATGCCGAGCTCCTCCGCCCGCCTCTCCGCCATGCGGCGGTATTCGTCGGCCTTCCCCTCCGCGTACATCTGCCGGAGCATGTCGATGCGCGTGTTTCCGGATTCCGTGTTGCCGTCCATGCCGACGATGGGCGATCCCTTGTGCGTCCAGTCGCTTCCGAAGAAGTCCCCCCAGACGGGTCTTCTCTTCATGGCGTCTATCTGCGCGTCGCGCGCGACGCCGGACGCCTTGTTCTGGAGGACGACGCCGTTCTTGCCGTAGCCCGGCTCGGAGGAGGTCTTCACCTCGCCGCCGGGGGCGAGATCGACGACGACTTCGACGAAGTCCCCGCCTGGCGTCCCGTCGGGATGCTGCGCGGGCTTCGCCTTCCCCCCGAATTTCTCCGCAAGGGATTCGCGGTCCTGCTCCTCGGCCAGCCTCGCGAGCTGGCCGTTGTTGTCCTTCAGGATCTTCCTCTCGCGTGCGTCCGCCGCGTTGAGGCGTTCGAGCTCGGTTCTGTTCTCGGCCTCCTCCCTTTCGCGGGCGGCCTTCCTCTCGGCCTGCTTCCGGTCGGCGGACCGCCTCATGAATTCGGCGGCCTCCTTCTCGTCGGCCTCTATTTCCGCCTGCTTCCGCTGTTCGCGTTCGACGGCGATCTCCCTTGCGCGGGCGTGTCCCGCGCGTTTGTCCGCTTCGCGTCGCGCGGCCTCCGCGTCGCGCGCGGCCGGACCGCCGCGGTAGATGACGTCATGAAGACTCTGGAGGACGCCGTTGACGGCCCTGACGTTGGCCTCCGTGTAGTCAGCGGCGAGCTTGGCAAGGGCCTCGCGCGTCCGCTCGTACTCGTTGAGCAGACGCGAGGATTCCGGGGAATCGTCGCCTTTGATGGCGTCGATGATCCGCCCGACGAAGTCGCGGACGGCTTCGATGAATTTCGCGCCGAGGCCCTGCCGGCGGCGCTCGAGCTCCGCGCCGAGGTCCGTCATGAATTCGCTGTCGCTGAAGAGGTGGCCCCAGACATCGGCCTCGAACTCCTGGTTGAAGTCCTCCGATCCGGCCTTGTATTCCGTGTAGAGGTTCCGGATCCGTTCATACAGTTTCCGCGCGGCGGGATTGAGGCCCTCGCCGTCCTTACCGCGGACGGCCTCGCGGATGACGCGCCGGACGGCCTGGCCGACGCTCCTGTCGCCGGTCTGGCCTCCCTCCATCATGTCGTGGTAGAGCTCGTGGCCGATGACGAAATCGACGCCGCGCGCATCGGCGGGATTGATGTAGGCGGTGCCCTTGCCGCGTTCCTTGTCGTAGTGGTACCAGCCGCCGATGGAGGCGTCGGCCGCCCTGCCGGCGTCCCGCCCCCCGGACTTGAGATTTTCGGCGCGGCGCCGCCGCTCGGTCTCGACCTGTTCGGGCGTGAGCCAGACGACGTCCATGCCGGACATTGCGGCGACCTTCTCGGCCATGGCCCTGCGGGCGTCGCGCGCGGCCCGCTCCTCCGGCGAAACGGACGGTTCCGGGGCGGCGGATGAAACGGCGGGGGCCGCTCCGTCCGCGGGCGGCTCGCCCTCGACGGGCTTCGCGTCGTCCGGAACGGCCTCGCCCTCCGCCATCCGGCGGACTTCGCCGGCCGCGTAACGGCGGTCCTCCGCGCTGTCCATGAAGGCGGAGAGCATCTGCTCGCCGCCCCCCATGAAGAAGCCCGTCCAGGCCCCGCCCATGAACTCCTCTCGGACCTGCTCCCACGGCGGGAGCTCCAGCCTGTGCGTCCCCATGGACTGCACGAAGGCGTTCCAGAAGGACTGCGCGACTTCCTCGGATCCTTCCGTGAGATAGCCCATGACGGCTTCCTTGCCGACTTTCTTCACGGCTTCGCCCATCACGGCGGCCATGGATTTCTTCGCCGCGTCCTTCGCCAGCTCCTTGACGGTCGCCTCCGCGATGCGTTCAAGACCGGCCTGGCCAAGTTTGCGGACGGCCTTTCCGACGGCTTCCTCGGAGACGGGCGTGCCGATGACCTTGACCAGTTCGGCGGCCGCCTGGCCTCCGCCCAGAAGGGCCATCGTCTCGTCCTTGCCGATTTTCTTGACAAGGTTCTTGACGGCGGCGCCGACGGCTTTCTCCCCTGCGCTTTTGCCGAATAGTTTCACGACGGCCTGTTCCGGGCCGATGTAGCTTTCGATGAGGGATTCGCCGACGGACGAGACGAGTGCGAGCGCCTTGACCTGCGCGTCCGGAACGCCTTTCATGATGTCCCGGTATTCCTTGACGCGGTCGCCGTAGATCTGTCCGAACATGAGGGCGGTCATGGCCGCCGTGCCTGCCACGGGATTGCCTGTGGCGGCGGTCGTGGCCGCGCCGACAACCATGGATCCTGCGGACTGCGCCGCCCCCTGTCCGACGGTGCGGGCGATGTCCGTCGGGTTCAGGCTGAAGGCCTTGTATCCTTCGTATGGGCGGAGATGCTGCGTGTTGGCCATCCAGTCGTCGGTGGCCTGGCGCATGCCGCTGCCGAATCCAAGCTCCTCCGCCGTGGAGGCAAGTCCACGGAGGACGCCCTGTGCCCCGTATCCTGCGCCTTGCCAGAACTCGGTCCATGCCCCGTCCTTGCGAGGAGAAATGCGCCCCCTGCGTTCCATTTCGTCCAAATATCGTTCGCGTTTATCCCCCTGAAGCCTTTCCAGCATGCTTTCGTCACTATATCTGCCATTGCTTTCCTTTAGACGCAAGGGGGCGTCATCCATAAAATGTAAAAGTGATTCTTTCATTTTTTATTTTCCGAATGTTTTGGGCATGGACTTGCGGATTCTGTCAACTAACTCTGGCGGATATTGGTCTTTTTTACGGCTCAATTCTGCATAGCGTTTTTCGCCTTCGCGGATTCGCTTGATTGCTTCATCCCTGTTTCGTGAAGCGAATACGCGATCCGACTGCGTTTCTGCTCCCCTTAACTCGTCATTGTAATCTTCGTTTGCCTCGTTTATCATGTCGCTCACTCTGTCCTTGTCGCTGTAATTAGTCAAGCCTTCGAGTTCTGCGAGCACTGACGCAATCTCGTGAAGAGTCCCGTAATTATGTTCCAGGCTTTCCAGGTTATATTGTTTCATCTTTTTCTTTTCATAGTCGGCAAGTTCTTTTAGCTTGCTTATGTCGTCCAATGCCCAGCTCCCGTCTTCAAGGAGGATGCCAAGACGTTCCGCTTCTTCATCTATTTCCCCCTCTGCCGCCACGACGTCCTCTGCCGACGCAGCCAAGACATCTCTGCCGTATTTTGCCGTGTACCGCATTCTTGCTTCTTTTGTTGCAAATGCTTTTGGGTTTGTCTTGCTGACTCGCGGATCGTGATCCATGTCTTCTTCGGAAGCGTCTTTTCTCGGTATTGCGAACATCTGGTTGTTTGGCCCTATGTAGAGAGTTTCTCCACTTTCTGGCCGTTCGCCTTCCGCCAGTGGACGTGCTCCTTTCTCCGCTAGTGTGTTCAGTTCCTTCCTGACGTTTTCCATGTTCGGGGCTCCTGCCTGCTGCGAGCCGCCCCGGAGTCTGGCCATGTCCACTTTGGAGAGGTCCCAGACCATGCCATCCCGCGTGGTGTAGTAGCGGGAAGGCTGTTCGCCGGAGCCGTCCCACGGCGTCGCGCCGACTTCGGTGAGACGGTTCTTTTCATCGAGGATGGCCTGCGCCTCCTTGTCGCGACGATCCCGCTCGGTGCGCTCGAAGGCATCGAGGATGTCCTGGCGCCGACGCTGGTTCTCTTCGTCCTGCATGTCGAGACGACGCTGTTCAAGGTCGAATTTAGTCTGCTGCAGGGCCGCTTCCTCGGCCCGCGCCTGTTGGCGATCCTGTAGCTGGGCCGCCTGCGCGGCGGCCTGCTGACGGAGGACCCGCTTCCGGAGGTTGAGCTTCTCCAGCTCGACCATGCGGGCGAAGTTGACCTCCTGCCGCTGCGCCCCGTAGATCGCGGCCCCGACGCCGGGGCCTCCCATGGGCATGTAGGACTGCCCGTATCCGTTCATCGTCACCGGCATGTTCACCTCACTTTCCCGCCATGGCGGAGATGATGGACGCGAGGTCGGCCTGCGTGGCGACCGTGCGCTGCGTGTTCTTATAGACGTCGTTCTTCATGGACATGGCGTTGTACATGTACTCCTGGCGCTTCTGCTCGTAGTCCATCTGGGTCTTCTGGATGGCGCCGGCCGCCTGGGCCTCCAGGCGGCCCCGCAGCATGGCGTAGGTTGTGTTGTCCAGGACGCGGCCCTGGGCGGCGGCCTGCTGCTGGGCGGCCTGGAGCGTCTCGGCGATCTTCTGGTCCCAGACCTGCCGCTCCTGGGCGACGGCGGCGGCGATGTGCTCGTTGGAGAAACCGGCCCTGTAGGCCTCTATCTCCGCCAGCATGTCCTCCCGGTCCCTCTGCGCCTCGGCGTTGGCGTTGCGCTGGGCGATCTGGTTGGCGTACCAGAGCTGACCGGCCGTCTTCTGGCGGTCCGTCATCCGCGAGGAGGAGAGCCAGTCCTGGAAGGAGGAGATGTCGTCGTCCGTCCATCCGTCGAACGCGGCGTTCCCGCGCATCCAGTCCGCCTGGGCGGTCTTGTAGCCGGTGTCGTCGACGCCGACGACTCGGCCTCGTGAATTGTACGCCTTGTAGGACGCCGGATCCACGCCGTAGCTTCCCAGCTTCCGCTTCAGCTTGTTGCTTAGCGACTTCGAGATGTTCTGGTTCAGCACGCCCGCGCTCGGCGCCTGCGTGATGCTCCTGCCTGAATCGTAGCCTGTGACTGGCATTGTCAATTCTCCTCTTGCACGGTTTTCTCCAGCTCCGCGACACGGACGCGCAGGGCCTCGTTCTCCTCGGCCAGCAGGGCGACGGCCATGCGCAGCCGCCTGAGCCATTCCTCCATGCCCCTCTCGTCCTTCGGGGGGATGGCCTCGGGGATGTCGATTCTCCTTCCGCTCATCTCGCCGCCCCCGCCGTCTCGATTCTGACGGCCTTCACCAGGGCGGGGCCGTGCGGTCCCTCCACCTTCATCTGGAGCGAGGCGGCGCGCAGGCCCGTCGCCCTGCCGTCGAAGCGGGAGAGCGACCGCTCGGAGAAGTCCATCCTCCACCTCTGGGAGTCGGGCTCGCGGTCTCGCATCTCTCCGACCGTCCGCATCCCGACATCGACGGGCAGCGGCTCCTCCGCCCGCCCGTGGGCGATCGAGAAGGCCTCCACCTTGACGACGCGGTCGAAGTCGCCCGCCAGGGCGATCTCCGGAGACGTGAAGCTCCATCGGATCGCGCCGAACTTCGCGAGGAGGTCCGTCAGATCCATCCCCTCCGGCCATTCGCCGTAGATGGACACGACGTCGCCCTCGACGGACTTGACCATGCGGCGGACGGCCGTCGATGCCGGATCCGCGTCGTCCCATACATGGACGGGCGTCCCCGGGACGACCGCCTCCAGGTCGCCCAGGACCAGATCGAGCTGGATCCAGTCCGGCCCCCATGCGGCGACGGCGCCCGAAGCGTCCGTCCCTCCATCGACGTGGCCGACGCCCAGGAGGGCGACGCCTCCGGGGACGCCGATGACGGGGACCATCTCGCCGGAGGCGTCCCGGAAGAGCCCGCTGCGGGAGGCGAAGAGCTCGCCCCTGCTCCAGGCGCCCGTGGCCGTGTCCAGGCAGAGGTAGATGTCCGGCATGCGGATGCCGTTGTCCTCCCAGCCGAGGCTGAAGAGAAAGAGGAAGTAGAGGCGCGAGGCGGGGTCGTACACCGCGTGGCAGCGGTCGTCCTGCGCGTGGTCCACATGGTCCCAGATGAAGGGATCGACAGGGCCGGAAACCCGCTCGGCGCCGCTGCCCGAGATGCGCCAGACCCCCTTGCGCCCCGCGTAGTACAGGACGAAGGGACAGAGCGCGTCCGCGATGGTGGCGTGACCCCGGCAGCCGGGGGGATTGCCGGGGAAAGGCTCCAGCTGCGGCGCGTCCGGCGAGCCCGTGAGGATCTCCACTGTGTCCCGCCTGAATATGTAGGCGTAGGAGCCGTGGGAGGCGATGCCCGTGATGGCGTTGTCCGCCCCCGCGTTGGTTATGACGCGTCCGCTCTCGGCGCTATAGACCTCGATGTTTCCCGCCAGCGGACGGGAGACGTAGACGACGTCGTCGTCGCGCCAGCGGACGGCACGGGTGCCGTCGTGGTCCGCCGCCAGCGCCGAGTCGATGGTCACGTTGCCCTGGCCGTCGATGTCGGTGATCTGGCAGGTGTACGGCTCTCCGTCGATGGTCAGGAGGCAGCCGATGTCGTCGATTGGCAGCTGCGGCTCCGTCGTGAGCGCCGTCGTGCCGGATTCGCCCGTGACGGCTATCTCCGAGCGGAGGAACCCGCCGCACACGAGGCTTCCGCGCCATGCGCGGATGTAGCGGCAGGGAGGAATGGTCAGCTCCATCCCGTCGCTTTCGAGGTTTATGGAGGCCAGCTCCAGGTCGTCGTCCGCCACGGTGTCCGTGTATTTGTGGTCTGTCAGCGCCTCCACGTCGTCCTGCGACAGCGTGGCCACCCTGTACAGAAACTGGTAGTTGGACGATTTGGAGCGGTAGATCTCGTAGGCCACTTCGACGGAATCGGGGATGTCGTACTCGTAGGGCATGACGACGAGGGACGCCGCCAGAGTCGGCTCCGGATCGGTTTCGCCGTCATACGCGTCGATCTGCTTGTATGCGACGACGAGGCCGCCGGGCACATCCAGCCCGCGCGCCCTGACGACGCGGCGGAGGCCGTAGGTGACGCGGCTTCCGTAGGCGAGGGGCCCGTCGGCGTCCTCGTCCGTCTCGACGGCGAGCGGCGCGACCTGCTCCCTGGCGCCCATGGGCCGCCAGCTTCCCGCGGCGTCCATGATCACCTTGTTGTTGTGGAAGCCGTCGCAGACGAAGATGCGGTTGCCCAGGCGGCAGCAGTCCGGCAGGGCGGGGCTCTCGGCGGACAGGATGTCGATGATGTCGGTCATGCCGTCTCCTTCAGATGTGCTCGGGCGCGGGGACGCCGTAGAGCTCCTCCCACGTCTTCGCCAGCAGATGGCTCTGCCAGTGCAGCATCAGGGCGAGCATGGCGTTTGCGCGGTAGTGCTTCAGATAGCCTCTTCCCGTTGCCGGCGCGCGATCCCTCCCCTTCGCGAACTTCGCGACGGCGGAACCGTCCTCGACCTCCTGGCAGAGGTTCGGCAGCGCGTCCACGTCGTCCCGCGTCTCGTAGCCGGCGAACGTGTTGTACCCGCAGAACCACTGGGCGGGATTGCGCCAGGACGCGGGACGGCGGCAGTTCTCCAGCACGTCCCGCCAGAAGGGATGCCCCGGCTCGGAACCGAGGATGCACGAGTCGATCCATCCGTCGGCGGGCGTCACCTCCCTGTCCCTGCCGTTGCAGAGGGGCAGGAAGCACGCGCGGTGCAGCAGGCCGTCGTCGAACGGCCTGATCGGCCTTGTGTCGAGATCGACGTAGATGCCGCCGTATTTCCACATCGTGAAGTTGCGGACCAGGTCGGCCCTGTTGGCGGGCGGTATGCGCCCCTCGTCCAGAAACGGGCGGAGGTCTTCGGGAAAGTCCTCCGGAATCTCCCGCATGACCATGACCTCCCAGCCGGGGAGCATGGCCGCCCACTCTCTTACGACCTGGTCGCCGAAGGGGGGCCAGTCGTTCCAGAACCAATGCAGCTGCAAGATCTTCGGTATCATGTCGCCCCCCCCTGTCGCTTATGCTTGAAATTGTATGTGGCTATGCAGGCGGCCACGGACATCTCGTATCCGCCTCCGCCTTCGCACGTCAACGCGGGTCGGTCGTTTCCCGCGTCAACCCATCCGAAGCTTCCCCCTGCCGCGCAGTCGTTCTGGAAAAGCTTCGTCGTCTGGCCCTGCTGCGCGATGGCGTGTCCCAGGCTGTTCCACGTGCCGCCGTAGCTGCTTGATCCCGTGAAATAATAGTCGGCATGGACGGCGACGCTCGGACTGGCAATCGTGCATCGTATCCTGTTGTCGGAATAATGCGCCGTCAAGCTTGCCACCCACGCGTCGTACAGCTTGGCGGTGCTCCCCCCGGAGTAGGCCTTCCAGCCTCTCGAATCCGCATCCTCCTCCCATGCCGCCCGCGCAAGCGCCTTGTTCTGGCACGAGGCCTTGTCCTCCACATAGACGGGCTCGTACGGAGGCTCGGCATCGTACCTGACCTCCCCCGTGTAGCTTGAGCTGCACTCGTATCCCGCCATGTCCGTTTCGTAGCCGGCGGACATCGACTTTGCCGTGCACACCTTCGCGTAGGCGTCCTCAAGCCAATCAAGCGCGTCCTGGCCAGAAGGATCGCCGATGTCCGTGCTGGCGGCCGTGTCCGCATACGCCGTGTACGTCCCGTCGGCCGCGACACCGGAGGCGTTCGCGAAGTTCTTCATGGCCGCCAGCGCGCCGCCCCACAGCGTGGAGAGCGTGTCGTCCATGGAATACGCCCCCGCCTCTCCGGTCTTGGCCAGGATGCGTTCGTTGATCGCCTCGGCGAGGGCCTTCCTCGCGGCTTCCGCGGACGTCAGCACGACGACCGTCGTCGAGGCGAGGACCTCCTCCGAGCCGGCTTCCAGCGCCTTCACGACATACGTCCCCGGGACGGGCGTCGTGGAGACGGCCTCCACCCGAGTCTCGCCGTAGCCGTTTTGGCCGCCTTCGCCTACCGTCTGGCCATTTTCGTCGTAGATGTTCAGCAGGACCGTCCCCTCCGGCAGCCTCGCGAGCGTGAAGCCCGCGGCGGAGACCGCGGCCGACGCCTCGACGGCGTCCCCCTCCACGACGGGGGACGCGGCCGATACGGTCGCGGAGATGGCGTCGGATATGGCGACGTCCGCCTCGGCCAGCTCCGTTTCTCCGGACACGAGCCTGAGCGAGAGCGTCGCGGCGGACGCGGATGACCTGGCCCGGACGGCGTGCTCCCACACGCCGTCGCTCCATCCGTCGGAGAGGTCGATGTCCTCGCCGTCGTCCATCTCCAGCCAGTCGGACAGGGCGACGGGCTCGCCGGCGACGCGGGCGACGAGCGACAGCTCCGACGGATCGAGGGCGACCGCGTTGATCCGCAGCATGGCCCCCTCGCCATAGACGTGCAGGGACGCGGGGGCGGACAGCAGGCCAGTCCCCGAGACGGACGCGTCGTCGCCGTTGGATTCGCCCGCATAGACGGCGACCACGCGCAGCTTCGTGGCCGTCGCCGGAATGGAGGAGAGCCGCGCCCTATACGTGCCGACGCCGCCGGACCAGCTGCCGCCGCCGACGACGACGGAGCAGGAGAGCTCCTCCTCCTCCGCGCCCTCGCCCCTGACCGCCTTCCAGCGGAAGGCGACGCCGCGCCCGTTGCCGGCATAGTCCGTCTGGACGGAGCCGCCGACCTCGCACGACACCGTGAAGGTGAAGTCCCGGCGGTAGGGGACGGTCGCGGGAAGGTCGGGCACCATGCTCGGGACGACATACGCCATCGTCGCGACGGCGGGCTCCGACAGCCCCCCGTTGGAGAGCTCGGCCGCCAGCGTCGTGCGCGAGCGGTCCGCCGTCCGGACGGTGGCCTCCGCCTCCCATTCGCCCTCCGCCCAGCCGGAGCGGACGCCCTTCGACAGGGACACGGAGGCGAGTCTGTACGGGGAGAAGGTCCATGCGAGGCGCGCGTTCGCGCCGTTGTAGCCTCCCGTCGCCGAGGCGGACAGCTCGAACGGGACGTCCGCCACGACCGTCGCGGGGGCGTTCAGCGCAAGCGTCACGTCCGGATCCGGTTCCGGCTCCGGTTCCGGCTCCGGTTCCGGACCCGGCCCGGACCCGCGACCCGAAGACGGCGCGGCCGTCGGAGTCAGCCCGCCGACGACGCCGCCGTTGCCGCCGTCGCCGCCGGAGCCGTCGTCCGGGTCGTCCGCGGGGACGATGACGAGATTGGATTCGTAGGGGATGAGGGACAGGGGGGCCTTGACGCGGCCGGGTACGCTGGAGACGTAGAGGGCGAGGTCGTCCGACAGGATCCACCCCCGCCGGACGCGGAGGCCCTGCGTGCGGGAGAGCATGTTGAACTCGTCCGCCATGACGCCGCCGTCGCGGTCGAGCGTGTGCGGCTCGACGGACCTGTCCATCCCGCCGAAGCGCGTCTCGTGGTATTTGCTTTCCGTCCAGTCGCCCATGGTCACCTCGTTCGCCTGATGTACTTGCGGACAGGGCGCCCCGCGCGGGACTTCGCGATCATGGCGAGCATGGCTGAATACTGCTGCCCATGGTATCCGATGGGAGCCTCGTCGCGAAGCTCCTCGCCGGACATGAGGGCGGCCGCGTAGTGCTCGCAGGCGGAGTCGCACAGCTCGGGGATGTTCGGGTACGTCGCCGTCGCCGCGCCGTCCGGACTGCGGAAGGTGCCGGCGTCCTCGAACGGGAAGACGGGCTCCTGAAGGTAGCGGAATCGGAATCCCGTCCCCGCCCTGACGCTGACGAGGCGGATCTTCCGCTCCTCGACGTCGTCCGTCCAGCATTCGGGGACGGGCAGACCGAAGGGCCCGTGCGACGGGATGGCATGCGGGACGGGGCGCCAGGCGCCTCCCAGGGGAACCTGGACCTCCTCAAGGGAGAGGCAGTCGTCAGGAAGGACGACGACGCCGTCCGCCGGAGCGGTCTGCGTCGCGCCGAAGGCGCGAAGGACCTCCCCGCCAGGGTTGCGCGCGATGTGCCGCCACATGCGGCGGGCGGCCTCCCTGAGAGCCTTGTCGTAGTCGTTGGCTGACCAAGTAAGATTCTCCGCCGCGCGGACGTATGTCTTCACCTGGCCGATCATTTCCGCTAATGTTCTCATGGTTCCAGCCTCTTCCTCGCGGGGCATTCCTTGGTGTGCTCGTAGATGCAGAGATTGACCGCGTTGCGGAGGTCGTCCTTGCTCCACATGCGGCCCTCCATGGAGATCAGCCTGGCGTTGAGCTGCTCCAGGCTTTCCTTGCTTTCCCTGATGTCCTTGGGCAGCTCCCCTATCTTGACGTTGACAAGCCAGTTGACGCCCCACATGATGGCCCAGAAGACAAGGCATCCCAGCATGACGAGTATGACGATCTGCACGGGCGTCGCGCCCTGCGTGACCTTGACGATGCCTTCCGGCGTGACGCCGCCCGCATTGATGCAGTCCATCATTCCGTCGCCTCCGCCTTGTAGATTTCATATGCCCTGTCGCCCGACACGGCCATCGCCAGGGCCACGCCGAGGGCGACGGCCGCCGCACGCCCGACGCGGTAGGACGGCCTGAGCATGGCCCATGTCCAGATCGGCCATTCCGCCTTCTGGATGATTTTCACGTTGGCCCTGAAATGCTCGACGGTGTCCTTGAACGAATCGACGAGGCCGTCCGACTCACGGAACTCGACGTCGTGGACCATGACGGCGGGCTCGTACAGCCCGGCCAGCCCCGTGAGAAGCCGCCGCACGGCCTCCGGCCACCGGTCCGGCCCGACGCCGTTGTAGATGCCCTGGAGCTCCGCGTCGGAGTATTTCAGGAGCCTGTCCGAGCCTAGCAGCCCGTAGTCGAACACCCGCCGCCTGATCTTCGCAATGTCCGCTATGCCGATCATCGTCCCCCCCCTATTTGTCCAGCTCGTAGAGGGCTATGCACGAGACACATTCAGCCTTCTTGACGACGCCGTCGTCGTCAACATAGCGGAAGTCGATGGTCTTGAGCTTGCGGTCTTGAATCTCGAAACCGTCGATATAGACTCCCGAGATCTTGACTCCGGCCTTGCGGAGCGATTTGCACCGAGCGATGAAGTCCAGGACATTCTGTTTGTTCGTGACGCCCGATTCGCCGGCCTTCTCGTCGTCCGGGAGATAGCCGCCGTTCTTCAGCTCAAGCGCAACCGACAGCTGGTAAGCGACCGTCCTGTTGTTCCCGACGCCTTTCATTTTGCAGTCCCCGTCCTTGCAGTCAAACGGCTTCGCGTCCGCCGCGAGGCCGGACGCGGCCTGCTTCAGCCTGTCGAGGGTGCCGGTCTGCGTCGTGTTCTCCTCGCCCCCGGCCTTGTTCCGCGCGGGCACGGCGAACATGACGTCGCCTGCGAGGTAGGCGGCGACGGCCTCGGGGGACTTTTCGCTCAGGTCGTTGAGATACCCCGTGACCTGCTTCCCGATGCGGCGGCGGATGGACTTGACGCCCCTGAGCGTCTGCGTCGAGGGATCGAAGCTGATGCCGGCCTCGTCGTCTATGTCGATCTGCCACTCGCTGTTCTCCCGCGAGAGGTCGATGAGGGAGAAGCCGTTGAGGTAGGTGATGTCGCCGTATTCGACGCTGCCGACGCGCAGCTTCTTTCCAAACGCGACCGCCGAGGCGTTGTGCGAGACGTTCCTGCACGAGCAGAGCTCGGCAAGCGCCGCCAGCACGAAAATCCTGATGGATGTCTTCATTTTCCTTTTCTCCCTGTCATTCCATGTCTTCTTCACTCGGCCGCGCCCGCGGCCAGCTCTCCGAGATATCCCGCGAACCTGGAGACGAGCCCGTCCCAGGCGTCCGTCCAGACGCCTCCCGTCGCATGCTCGAAGTCGCGCGCCAGCGTCAGGAGGGCGCTTTCCATCCCGGCCAGCGCGTCGGCCGCCGCGCCCTTCTCCGCGGCCAGCGCCAGCAGAGCCTGGATGGACGGCGCCTCCATTTCCGCCAGCTCCTCCATCGCGCCGTACGCCGCCGCGTATTCCGCGACCTTGGCCACGAAGGCGCGCTCCTTTCCGGCCAGTTCGTCCGACGGCGGCGGAGGCTGCGGCTGCGGGACCTCCTCCCTGCGCGTCGTCCAGCCGAGACGGCGGTAGTTGGCGAACGTCACGGGCGTCACGCCCCCGTATTCGGCGGGCAGCTCGTCGAATTCGGCCCCGTCCGGGGCGACATAGACGGTCTTCTCCATTTTCGCTCCTCACTCCTTTGTGCAGATGTACTTTCGGTTGAGCCTTCTTATCACGAGGCGGAACGGCCTGCGGCCGTGCCTTTTCTCCCACTCCTCCACGAACTCGCGGACCTCCGAGGCGGTCGTCGTGGTCACCGCCCACCGCCCGTCCAGCCATATCCTCAGCTTGAGGAACTTCGTCCCCGGCGTGATGACGCTGGAGCAGTCCAGGTCCCAGTCATAGACGGCGAGCCTCCGTCCGAACAGTCCCGTCACGGGAACGGACTCGCCCTCCAGATAGCGGCGCGGCCGCGAAGGCTGGATCTCGTCGCAGATGTCCGGCAGGTCGTCCAGGCCGGGAGGCGGCTCATCCATTGGACGCCTCCTTCAGGAGGTCCGACAGGGGCCTCCCCGCCACGGAATTCCAGAGGACCTCGCCCTTGGGCAGGTGCCTGCACCATCCCCAGTAGGAGGCGAGCGTATTGTAGTGGCGCATGTCCGGGCGGAGGCCGTAGAGCCTGGCCGCGCGCCGGAGGCGGCGCTCGATCCGCTTCCTGAGCCTGACCGTCGTCCGCCTGAACACGTATCCCATGAAGTCGATGCCGCGCCTTCCGACGGGAAACGTCTGGACGCCGGCCTTCAGCTCGAGCCCCTCGCCGGCCAGCCAGGAGGCGATCCGGTCCCTGACCTCGGCCAGCCTCTCCCTGCTGGAGTCGAGGACCACGAAGTCGTCGCAGTATCTGGCGTAGCACCTGCACCGGAGCTCCTCCTTGACCATGTGGTCCATCGGGGACAGGTAGAAGTTGGCCAGCGTCTGCGAGAGGAAGCTGCCGATCGGGAGCCCGTCCGGATGGCTGTCCAGGAGGATGTCCAGGAGCCTCAGGACGCCCCTGTCCTTGATCTTGCCGTGGATGCGGTCCTTGAGGCGGCCGACGTCGATGCTCGGATAGTAGTGCCGGATGTCGCCCTTGAGCGCATGCACGGGGCCGTCCCCGAACATGCGCAGGAACTTCTCCATGCGCCGCTTCCCGAAGAGGCCGCCGCGCCCCCTGAAGCCGCTGTAGGTGTCGATGATGCAGGAGCGCTCCAGAACCCTTCCCGCGACCTGGTGGAGGGCGTGCTGGATCACCCCGTCACGGAAGCTGGGATCCCAGTCTATGCGGCGCGTCTTGCCGTGCTCCGTCCTCGTGAACGTCCTGTAGCGCGGCGCCCATTCGCCCGCGGCCATGTCCCGGGCGACGACGGCCAGGTTCCCGTCGGGATCCGACAGGAATTCGGCGATCTGCCGCCGGAAGGCCCGCCGCCGGCATCGATGGCGGCAGGCCGCGACCAGCGCCAGCCGCAGATTCGTCTCCGATATGGTCTGCTCAAGCATGTTCCCGTGTCTTTTCATCCCTTGCGCTCTCCCTGTCGGCGGCTGCGTGATGCGAGGGGCTCCTTCGCCATGCGGCTACTAAAGCCCGCCGACTTTTTTCGCCATTGACCGTTCCGGTCGCGGGACCGATGGAAGTCATTGTCTGTGCAATGCATTCATTCACGCTTCAAGGCGCCCCCCAATGTTCGCGTTCGAATTCGTCAAGCCGTTGTTCACGTTCACGTACCACGGCCCGTCGTTCGAGCCGTTGTTCGCGTTGCCGCCACGATACCCGACGCGCGAGCGGGGAGGGCTTTCCACCGTCCCGCATGAGTTTTTCCGTTTCGCCGCTCCGGATCCGCGTCTCGCGACGCGGATCCGGAGACGGATTGCGGCCGCTTCCGCGGCCGACGTGCCGACGCGCCGGCGTCCCGGCGTTCCGGCGCCCGGACGCCTCCGGAGCCGGACTCGGAGGACGGCCTGCCGCCTACGCAGCAAGGCGCCCCCCAATGCTCGCGAACGAATACGTCAAGCCGTAGTACACGCTCACGCACCACGGCCCGTCGCTCGAGCCGTTGCTCGCGTTGCCGCCACGATACCCGACGCGCGAGCCTCCGTCGCTGCTGTTGTAGAAGTAGTCGCAGAGGTAGGTCGTTGCGCTCCCGCCAACCGAGACGGGATAGAACGTCCTCGGGTCGAACCTCTTGACATGACCCGTCGATGGCCATGGATGGGACACGTGCCTGTAGGAGGGGGACTCGGCCGACTGCTGCGGCGTGTCGGTATAGTCCGCCGTGGCTGTCGTGTACCAGTATCCCCGGTTGTAGAATCTTCTGCCGTTGATCGACAGGGCGTTCCCCGTGGAGGTCGCGCAGGCCGCGTCCGAATAGGTCGCCGCGTTCGCCGAAGGACTGGCGGCCGTCGTCCACACCGTCGCCTCGTCCTCGCTTGTCCAGGCGTACGAGGAGCCTCCGTCCATCGCCTCGTCGCGGGCGTACACGACGCCGCCGGCCTTGATGGAGGTCACGGCCATGGCCTGGTATTTCTGGAAGCCGTCCTCGAACTCGTACACCTCCCCGTACGGGTTCTCGACGCCCCTGTACTGGAAGGATATGACGCGGGACGCCTCCGCCAGGAGGCTGTGGGACGCCACCGTCCCGGCGGCCGTCTCGTCCTGGTTGTACGCCGCGTCCCCGTCGGACGGATGCTCGGCGGCCGTGTACACGATCGTCGCGGGACTGGCGTGGCTGTTCCACGCGTACAGGCCAGGCGCGTCCGCCTGGGCGTATCTGTAGTACGTCGCCGAGCCGATCTTTAGCGACTCGAAGGGATTCATGTCCGTCCCCGACGTCGCGCGCGTCTCGCCCGTCCCGTTCCCCGCGTTCGTCCTTCCGGACAGCCTTGTATAGCGGTAGTCCCAGCGCTTGGCGTCGGAGAAGCCCCGCGAGACGGCCGCCTGGGCGTTGAACGTGCCGTACTCGATGGCCATCATCAGGCCTATGAACTGCTTGTGGAGCGCGTTGATTCCGCAAGCGCCGCTGTTGGCGGCCGCGGCGCGGTGGTTCGCCTGCGTCATCCCCGTCCACGGCTTCGCCCCCGCGACGGAGCGCGCCTTCCTTCCGGAGGCCCAGCCGGCGGAGGAGCTCGCGTCCTGGTCGGTCGTGAGGGGGGCGCCGGAGGAGTCGCATATGCAGCTGTGGTAGGCCCCGACGAACTGGTCGCGCAGCGTCTCGCCGTCGGGCGACACGTAGAAGCACGGATGCGGCTCGGATCCGCCGAAGCGGGCGTTCGAGACGAGATAGAGGGTCCTGCCCGTGTTCCGGTAGTCGGGGACGACGCGCCAGTACGTGACGGGGATGTGGACCATGACGTCCCCGTCGCCTCCCGTGAGGTCGGCCGCGGAGCCGTCGGACGTCACGCCCCGGCAGGTCCCGTCGTACTTCTTCGTGGAGTCCTCCGGGTCCAGATAGTAGGCGACCGTCCTGTCGGCGAGCGACGACACGACGCACCGCCTCCAGTCGTGGGCGGGCATGTCCTCGAAGTCGGCGACCTCCGTCAGCGTCCCGTCCCGCCACGTGACCTTCTGGCACGCGGGAGAGGACGAGGCCGGATCGTAAAGGATGCCGTAGGCGCTTCCGCGCCCCCTGGCGTATTTCCTTCTGGCGCGCCTCATGAGCAGAAGCGCGAATGCGAATGCGTTCCGCATGCCCTAGTCCTCCTCGTACTCGTCGACCACGCGTGCCATCTTGACGGCGCCGTCGTGATACAGGACCACCAGGTTGACCTTCGACGGCGACAGCGCCTCGACGCCGTCGAAGCCGCTGAAGGCGACGGCGTTGGACTCGCCGAGGACGATTTCGACGAAGGCGAAGGACAGCTTGCCGGACACGCCGGACACGTCGAACGTCAGCGTCCCGTCGCCGGACGGCGTCCAGCGCCAGGCCTCGCCGGGGGACACGGTCAGCGACGACGCAGTGCCTGTCTGGACGGCGACCTGCCCCGATCCATCCCCGCCGCCCCCGTCCGCCTCGCGGAGCCTTCCAAGGAATTTGTCGTAGATTATGTTCATGTCAGCGGTCCCCCCTAGTAAGAGGCATAGGAAAGGGATGCCATGCTGGCCGCCGAATGGCAGAAGTCCGTCGTTCCGCCCGCGTAGGCCACCGTGATCCGCCCGTTTCCATCGTCGGTGATCTTCCTGACCTGCCAGACGGGGGCGGTCTTCGAGGCGGTCTTCGGGTTGGCGATGGCGACATAGGTGGTCGATCCGACGGTTTCCACGATCATGGCGAACACGTTCCCCGCCAGTCCTGTGAGTAGATCCATCATGGTGCTTTCCTCCGTAAGGCTGGAATCCCCTCCCTGCCCCCCGTGGCAGACGCCGCCAAGCGACCGTCCGGGGGGCCCGGAGGGGACGCTTGTCAGGCGTCCACGGCGGCGACGACGACCTCGTCCACGCCGCCCGCGAAGCAGAGGACGGGCAGCTTGGTGTTGGCGCTGACGGAGCCGGACGCGGTGACGACGATCTTGTAGTTGCCGCCGGAGATCTTCGATTTGGCGACGGAGAAGTTTCCGGAGGCCAGCGGGAAGATCTTCATGGCGGCCTGCTCGGCGGGGGAGATCTTGTAGTCGTCGAGCTTGACGGTGACGGTGTTGGTGCTGGACATCGCGGGGAGCTTGATGTCGATGATGCGTGGCTTGTCGCGTAGCATGGTGCGTTTACTCCTTATTTATGCAGCGGATTGTTCCTGACGTGGATCTGCGGCGAGACCCCGTGCTCGAAGACGCCGCAGACACTTTCCGATTCGCGCCTCGCCTCCTCGGCGAGGAGGGCGGCGCGGTCCTGCGCCTTCCTTCTGGCGGCCTCCGCGTTGCGGGAGATCGCCTCCAGGCGCTCGGGCCCGTCCTGCCAGCTGTCGAACCGCCCCATGATGCCGAGGATCTCCTCCACGACGGGCTCGACCATGGGCGTGTCGTCGGCGTGGAAGAGGTCGCAGATGCGGACGCCGTCCCATTCGAGGGCCCAGACGTGGCGCTTCTCCTCCCAGACGACGGACGCCAGGGGATCCCTGGCCTTCACGGCCTGTTCAATGTGTCGCGGAAGCTCTCTGCCCATGGGGCGTCTCTCCTTGCGGCCTAGGACCACTTGTCGTTGTCAACCTTCAGCAGGCCGCATTTCTGAAGGTTCGTCGCGCCGAGGGTGAACCACTTGCCGACGATGTACTCGACGTAGGTCCGCCCCTGGACCCAGTGCCAACCGGCGGCGGCGGGATGGAGCGGGCCGATGGGTCCGCGCTCGTAGATCTTGACGTTGTCGAAGTCGATGGCCGCGATCTTGTCGCGGTCCATGTCGTCGTCGGCGTAGATGTGCGCCCCGTCCACCTGGACGCGGGTGAAGTCCTCCCTGAAGGTCTCGGCGGGGGCGTAGCGGACCTTGTCCGCGAAGTAGTGGGACGCGTAGCGGCGCACGGTCTCGATGTGGGCGACGAGCTCGCGGGGGTTGTTGCAGTTGAGGATGAATTCGCTGACGTGCTCGTAGTCGAAGACCTCGCTGCTTCCGTCGTGGACGTACGCGCGGGCCCACGAGTTCTGGGCGAGGGCGCGGTTGACGCCCTGGAAGGTGTTGTCGTCGTCGAGGACGTCGAGGATGCCGGGCATGTCGAGGACGGGGTCGTCGAGGGAGCCGGAGTCGCAGGGGACGAAGTAGTCGTTGTCCGCGAAGGTGACGTCGCTGGAGTGGAGGGTGAAGGTGCCGGACGCGCGGTTGACGTGCGCGATCCGGACGGGGGATCCCTTCTTGAGGTCGGTGGAGCCGTCGTAGCCCTGGAGGATCATGCCGCGCTCGAGGAGCTTGCAGAGGTCCTTGGTCTGGGTGTTCCAGAGCCCGGCGTTGTCCGGGGTGATGGTGAGGTTGCCGGTTCCTCCGACGCTCGCGACGACGGCGACGGCCTTCTTCGCGGCCTGCGGGGACCAGAGGATGGCGCGCAGATAGTAGGGGAAGGTCTGGACGAGGTGCTCGACGCGGCGGTTGACGAGGTCGCGGATGGCGGTCGACTTCATGTCGCATCCGACGACCTCCTTGAAGGTCGCGTTCGCCGCGGCTGCCGCGCAGGCCAGCCTGAACTTCTGGTAGTCGTAGGCCTCCTGGGCCCCGGTCGGCGTGTAGCCGTGCTCGCTGACGCCTGTCCAGCCGATGGGGATCTCGGTGTTGAACGGGATGCGGACCTCGAAGCCCTCGACGCCCTTGGAGGTGCGCTGGAGGCGCTCGACGGTCCAGCGGCCCTTGGGCTCCCACGCGACCTTTTCGATCACGGGCAGCCAGCACTGGCGCACGATGGTGTCGCCGAGTTCTGCGAAGGTGGAATAGACGGCCAAGTCATTGGGCATGATGGGTTCTCCTTGTTTGTGCTTGGCGGCGTCTGGACCTTCCGGCCCGGTCTGTTTTGTTTACGCGAGCGGCGCTGGCGCGCGGCTCATTTTCTCGCGCCTTCGTAGCTGGCGGCGATCTTCGCCGACAGCTCGTAGGCCTCGTCGATGCTGCTCGGCGGAGGCGTGTTGATGTGCGCGGCGGCGGCGCCGCCGCCGCCCGTCCGGACGGGGCCGTTCCGGTAGGGGTCGCCGTCCGCGGTTTTCGCGTCCTTCGACTCGACCAGCCTGGCGATGCGCTTCGAGACCCTGTCGCAGGCCTCCCGGACCTTTTCCGTCCCCGCGTTGTCGGGCAGCTTCTCGAGCTCGCGCTCGAGCATGGACTCGGCGGCCTCGCGGACGTCCTCGTCCTCGCTGGAGAAGCAGGCGAACTCCTTCAGGACGTCCTCCGGCACCACGGGCGGCGCCTTGGGCTCGGGATGCTCCTTCCTGTAGTCCTCGATCGCCTTGTCGAGGCGGGTCCCGTAGGCCTTCTCGACCTTGTCGTTGAGGTCGTCCAGGGAGCCTTCCAGAAGATCGTCGTCGGTGAGGACGGGATCCGGCTGCGCCTGCTGCGCCTGCTGCTGTCGCTGGTTGTCGTCGCTTGGCATATAATCTAGCCTCCTTTGTCTTTTCTTTTCGGGGAGGCGCCATTTTGTCGCCTCCCGTGCCTGGGATTTGCCAAAGTCTGTCAAAAAAACGTCATTTCTCCGCGGACGGGAGGTCCGCCAGGGCAGCCTTGACATCCGCCTTGTTCCCCGCCATGACGACGCGGAGGAGCTTTCTCAGCGCCGGCGCACCGAGACGGTCCAGCGCCGCGAAGTCCTCCTCGTCGTAGAGGGAGCGGAGCCTGAAGTCGGGGTCCCGGGTGAGCTCGCCCCCGTGGTCGCCGAGGAGCCGGAGCCCCTTCTGGACGCTGGTGACAAGCGATCCGTTGACGGGCACGACGAGGATCTCGCCGTCGATCATCTGCCGGACGCGGTGGTCCGACTTGTTGTAAATGGTGATGGTGTCGTTCATTCTGCTCCTCCCGCCCCCGTGGGCGGCGCTGCGGGCTGCGCCGCCGGCTGCGATTGCGCGCCCCGCGGGGCGGCGGCGAGCCGCGAGGGCGACGTGAGGCTGATGTCGCCGGCGCCCCTGTAGGGGGAGGCCGGGAGGTCGAGCTGCGGGGCCATCTGCGAGCTGTAGAGGATCCTGTGTCCCCTGACATGGGCCCGGACGACGCTTTCGACGGCTTCGCCGGAGGCGCGTCCCTCGGGAGACTGGAGCCATGCGTCGTGCACCTGGATGTGGACGAGGTGGTTCTCGGTCTCGTCGGGCTCGACGGGCTGCCCGATGGCCATGAGGAGGTTCTCGTAGCCCGCGCGGTTGCGGTGCGCCGCGTCGTCGTCGGCGACGTCGAAGAGGTATCCGAGCTCGGTGGCGCGGAGGAAGGCGCGGCGGGTGCGCTCGGGCACGGCGTCGCTGAAGAGGCCGTACTGGAGCCATTCCTTGAGGGTCTCCATGCGGATGACGTGGTTGCGCGACATGGAGGACCCGCGCTTGAACCGGATGTCCATGTTGAGGACGGCGTCCCGGAAGGCGAGGTAGTAGTTCGCGCGGTCGCGGCCGACGGCGTCGATGATCCGGTCCTCGGACCAGTAGCGCCTGACCATGGCCGTGACGAATTTGGCGGTGAGGCGGTCGTTCCTCGCGCAGCCGAAGTAGAGCATCCAGTTGACGGAGTCCGCGGAGTTCAGGAGCATCTCGAAGTGCATGGCGCTCCGGACCTGCGTGTCGTTGCGCCCCTGGACGGCGAGGCTCTGGCCGGTGTTCTGCTGGAGGGAGTATTCCGCCCGGTCGAGCTCCTGCTCGAGGCCGACGAGCGGCTGCCCCTGGATGTACTGGGGGGGGACGGACATGCCGGCGGGGACCTCGATGAGCTGTCCGCTCTCGTTCGTCCACTGGTCGTCGCGGAGCATGCCCTCCTGGATGATGAGCTTGTTGTTGCCGACGGCGTCCCTGTTCTGGGCCTGTCTCGTGAGCAGGTCGTTGAGCTGCGTCTGGGCGGGCCGCCAGTTGCTGACGACTGCCGGCGTGTGGAGGATGCAGCCGGAGATCTCCGAGAACTGGGGGATGATGCCCATGGTGAGGTTGTAGTTGTCGCCGGGGTCGATGGAGCGGGCGATGCCGAGGTAGGGGAGCGGGCCGTCGTGGGCGATCTTCCCGCCGTAGGCGTGGACGTACCGGCCCTTCGGGCGCCTTGCGCAGGGGCGCTCCCAGTACTGGATCTCCATGTAGCGCCGCTCGGTCTCGGCCATGTCGGCCGCGTAGCCGAAGTCGGGCGAGACGTAGCGGTTGATCCTCGAGAGGGCCTCGAAGTTGACGTCGCCCGCGTTGTGCGGGACGAGGTCCTCGCCGGAGAGGTCGGCGCCCAGGCGGCGCCCGAGGTCGTCGAGGGTGACGAGGTTGACGTTCATGATGGCCGTGACGTCGTTCCAGGATGTCGCGGAGAGGGGGAAGCAGTAGGTGTTGAGGGGGTTGAGGACGTCGAAGGCGATGTCGCCCTCGTAGTTCTCGACCTCCTCCGTGAAGAGGTGCGAGATGCCCCTCCTCGTGCGGACGGGGGCCTCCGAATAGCGTCTCACGGGCCTGACGCCGTGGCGGGCGTTTGGCTTCCAGTAGGGCATGAGGTAGGCGGTTCCCGTGACCATGACCCACGTCCCGAGCGCGACGCGGGCGTCGGCCCAGCCGTTGTTCTCGGAGAGGTAGTCGCAGATCTGGACGGCGCATTTGGCGGCCATGGAGTCCTTGACCTCGATGCCGCCCTCGTAGGCGGTGATGGCCGGCTCGTCGCCGAAGAGCTCCTTCATGAGGCGGACATAGGCCGGCTTGAGGCGGTTGTCCACGCGCCGGATCTCGTTGGTGGCGTTCTCGACGGGGGTGATTCCCTCTCCGGCGGTCCAGCAGGTCCACTGGTTTCCGCTGAGAAAGGCCAGGTTCAGCTCCGTCTCGGCGACGATCTTCCGGTAGCGCTCGGCCGCAAGGGCGCGGAGGCGCTCCAGCTCGGCCCATCTTTCGTCACGTGGCGTGCGTTCGTCGTTCATTGCAGGCTGACCCTCCCCGCCGCGGCGCGTTCGCCGCGCGCGGTCTCGGCGTCGGCGGCTCTTTTCATCTGGTAGGTGGCGATCCTGTTCGCGGGCCCGAAGCCCAGGATCCTGGCGGCCAGGCAGCAGAACGCCACGGCGGCGGACAGGAGGCAGGCGGCCAGCGAGGCCAGGACGAGCACGGTCATCACTTCTCTCATGCCAATCTCCTTTTTCTGACGGCCTCGAAGGCCTTTCTGGCCTGTTCGCGGCGGTATTCAAGTTCGGCGGAGCACCTCTGCGCGACGGACGCGGACATGTCCGGAGGCGGCGGAGGCGCGGCGGGGGCGCGGAGGACGGCCGGGGCCGAGACGGCCCTGTCGTCCAGAAGGCTCAGCGCGTCCGGGCCGTTGTCGTCCGCCGACCTGGGATGCTCCAGCAGGGCCCGCTCCAGCAGGTCGAGGCGGGGGATCCCCGGGTCGAAATAGATCATCCCCGCGGAGAACAGCGGCTGCAGGGCCGCCGTGATCCGCTGCTTCTTCTCCCGCTTGCCGAGGCTGTAGTGGTAGAAGCGGGCGATCTCCTTCCCGGCGGCGCGCCTTTTGACGTTCTCGCGGTCCACGAAGGACATGATCGTCGTCTCCAGGAGCGTCTTCTGGCGGACGATGAACTCCGGCCTCCAGCGGTCCCAGAGGGCGAAGAGCTGGTCGATGAAGGCGGAGGGGTCCATCAGCTCCTGGATGTAGTCGATGAGGAAGATCCTCCCCGCCTGGTCGATGGCGACCACGCAGACCGCGATCGGATCGGACCCCTTCTTGTCGTCCCCCGCGGCGTCGGTGAGGATGACCTTCCTGTAGGCCGCCCGCCCGGACGCCTCCAGCTCCTGGCACGCGGACCACGGCTGGTAGCGGAACCACGAGCGCCTGAAGCCCCTGTTCTCCTCCGTGGGGTTGAGGATCACCTGGCAGGAGAACGTGTACTGGTTCTGGGCCTGGTCCATGAACTTCGGGATGCTCATGGACTCGGGGAAAGTCGAGCGCCCGCAGGGCAGGATGCCGGACACGATCACGCACTCGTACTCCCTCATCCGGCGGAGCGTCGCAGTCGGGTCGTCGTGGGAGAAGCGCGTGCCGATGTAGAGGATCCTCCCCTCCTTCGGCGTGGCCAGGAGAAACTCGATGCCCGCCATCTCCTCCTTGACGGCCGCCGTCGATTCGGGGGATGTGACGCTCTTCTCGTCCCAGAAGTCGTCGCCGATGATGATGTCGTAGTGCTGCGACGTGCCACCCTTCGACGATCCGACGCCCGCGGCCGTGATCGTGTTCTCCGCCTGGACCCGCGTGCAGCAGGGGGCGCGCCAGGAGCTCCCGCTGCCCTCCTCGCTCACCTTGCGCGTCCTGTATTCCGGGAACAGGGCCGCGAACAGGTCGTTGCGCAGAAAATGGTTCTTCACCTCCTGGATCTTCTTGCTGGCGTTCTCGCCGACGCAGCTCTTGTAGAGGATCGTCACGTTCGGGTCCCGCAGAATCTGCTGGACGCAGAACGTCACCCCCATGAAGGTCGTCTTGTACGAATCGCGGGCGAACTCGCGAAGCCCCCTGTAGCCTGGATGGATCCTGCCGGGGGCGACCGTCTGCGCCATGAAGTAGTGCAGGTGGAACACGGCCTTGTCGTAGCCCAGCCACACCTTGCCCAGGTAGTAGGGATCGTTCTTGCACATCTCCCTCTCGAAGACCCTCCGGGCCTTCTCCTCCATCTCGGCAGGATACCTGGCCAGCCAGTCCTCGCGGGCGGCGGCGATTTTCTGAAAATACTGGGCCTCCGCCCGCGCGTTTTTCCTCCGCAGCTCGTCCAGGTCGGCGATTTTCGAAAAGTCCACCTGCTCGCCGGTCTCCGTGTCCTCCCAGACCTGGCTGAAGCCCTCGTAGACGAGCTGCGGACGCCATGCGTCCATGAAGGCCGTGATCTCGTCCTCGCTGTAGGTCGTGCTCGCCATGTCGGAAGGGTGCCGATTTTTTTGGAAAAAATTTTCTGGAAGGGGAAAAATCGCAGACCGGGGATGGGCTGCCACAAGAAAAAAAATGAATGTCTCGCGCGAGCCGCCGGCCAGACAAACGCGGCGTCTCGAAAACGCCGCGGCCCCATGGCCCCCGGGGGGCCGGAAACCGACCCGGGAGGGCGGAGGAGGAGGGCCGGGAGGGCCGGCGGGAGGGGGGGCCGTGCCGGGGGGCCCAGCGCCATGGGCACACCCCGGCATAGCCACAACTCTACCCACTTTCGACCGCGGAGACGGTTTCCGGGGGGATGCCGCCAGGTACGGCGGAAGGGCCCGGAGCGGTTTCCGGAACCGCTTCCGAAGGCGCTCCGGCGGGGACCGGAAGGGCCTCGGGGAGGCCGTCCGGCGGTCCGCCGGGCGCGCCCTCCCCCGCCCGTCCGGCGGGGGTTGCGGACTGTCCAGAGGGCCCGCACGGGCCGGGCCCCGGCTGCATCCGCTGGCTGGCGCACAACTTGGACAGATACTCCGACAGCGCATCCTGCTCCCCCGTGCTGATCTGGACGCCGACGCGGGCGCCGTCGCCGGTGGACTGCGCCGCGATGTTCACGTTGACGGGAGGCGCCCCGGCGGCCATGGAGAGCGGGATGCCGCCCATCTCCGTGGCCAGCTTGAGCAGGTTGTACTCCGTCGGCGTGAGCGTGGCCGTCGAGCGCCCCGCCTTGATCCCCCAGAGGATGACCATGGCGATCTGCGGGATGATGTCCCTGCACCGCTTGCACATCTCGCCGCCGTGGGCGGCCGAGATCTGCGAGATGGCCGTGTGGACCAGGTTGGACTTGTCCGAGAGGTACTTCTGGACGGTCGTGCGGCTGACGCCGGCGGCCTTCGCGACGGACGTCTGCGTCGGCCAGCGGCAGTTGACGTAGATCTCGACCAGGCACTGGCGGACGATGGCCTTCTCGACGGGCGTGAGCCGACGGTAGGCGTCCGAGGAGTCGTAGAGCAGGCTGTCCTCCTCGTCGGGAAACAGCATGAGCTGCTCCGGACGGGAGGCTGCGGCTGCGGAGGTTTGTGGGCGCTGGCTGGTCATGATGGCCCTAAAGATACAGCGCGCATGCGTTTCCACCAGCCGCGGCGCCAAATTGTCCTCTGCGCTTGACGACGCCTTTCCGGCGGTGTATATGCGCGCGCACGCGAGGGAGGCCCGCCCTCGCCGTGGTTTTCCCCCACACCCCCTTTCCAATGAATGAGAATGAGAATAATTCGCGCACGCGCGTGTGAATGGAAATGCGAAAAACAGCGCCGCCGCGACGGGGGGCACGCCGGGGACCGGGGCGCCGCCCGTGACGGAGGCCGCACGGAAGGGCCCCTCCGTCGGCATCGTCAAAAAAACGGGCCGTCATTCCGCGGCCGATGCGTCCGGGCGACCGTCGAATTTCAAAAAAGCGGCACCCTCTTTACAATCTGCCGTGTTTCTATGTCGTCCGGTTGTCGCAAACAGGTCGTCAATCGTCAAAAACGGTGCGTATTCCGGCCATTCGGGCACCTGCCTGCCACATATGAAAACACCGCCCCGCTTTACATTTCCAAAAAGGGGGCGGCGGAATCAACGCGGCCATTCATTCGGCGGGTCGCCAGGCGCGCTGTATTCGTTCCCTGGAGAAAAACCGTAGAGATAGTCCATTGTCGATTTTTCCGTGGAGTCAGGCCTGAAGGCCATTCGGACGACTCCGTCCATGCTCTGGGACAACGGGGTCGTCATGCGGTCGAATACCGCCTTGTAGCCCATATGCGCAATGAGACGGGCGAGAAGGCGGTTGAGGCTCAGGATCCTGCCTTTGCAGTTTTCAAAGACGGGGGGCAGACCCGTCGCGTTCCCCAGAGCTGCAATGAATCGGCTGTCTCCTGTCGCCAGAAGTCTGGATGGCTCGCCGTCCATTGACAGCTTGATCAGCAGCAGCGCCTCTCCGTCATCGATGCTGGTCCGCTTCAGCTGCTCGACCAGTTCCATTTCCTCCGGCGTCGCCTCCACGACATGGAACGACGCCAGCAGCTCCATCGATTTCCCATATGTATCGGCTTTTTCCAGCTCGTTCTTTTTCACTGCCTTCTGCCTCATGCGCTCGCATTTGAAGCGGAACGTGTCAATGACGTGCACATCGTCCGTTCCGAGCATCTCCATGGCTTCTTCAAACAAGCCGAAGGCGACCAGTTTGGTCAGGCAGTCAAGATCCAGATAGATGCGCATGGGCTATTCCCCCGTCTCGTCGAGCATCAGTCCCGTCCCGCTTGTAATGTACTCGTATGTCTCGTCGTTGTAGTTGTCCTCCTTGAGGTTTTCGTATTCCTTGACGAGAATCTGCCTTTGCGGCTCCGTTTCCTTCGCCTGGTTTATGAGCTTCAGAGCGGACATCCCGACGGCGATCATCCTTCTTCTCGTCGCCTGGTCCCGTCCCAGCGACTTGGTGAAGGCGTCGCGCAAGACCAGATGGCCGGGATTGACGTTGTGCCGTTTTCCCGTTGCTATCGCCCAGTCCGCGATGCCCTTGGGATAGGACTTCGGGCATGGCTCGAAGTCGTAGCAGCCGGACAGGAGCTTCAGGGCGAAGGTGTTCGCCTCGCATTCAAGCTCCTCTCCCTTGCCCAGCTCCACCTTGTCGTCCAGATGGCAGCATCCGTCGCCGTCCAGATGTCCGGAGGCTATGTGCCCCAGCTCGTGGGCGAGCAGAAACAGCGGCTTTGCATTGAACGAGCTCTTCTCCAGGATGAAGATGCAGTATTTCCCCGCATGCTTGAATACGGCCGCCTGCGGCCGGTGCCAGTGGGTGCCGGAACGGGGAATGTGTCCGGACATGCTGAGAACGGGCACGCCCAGATTCCAGCAGTAGTCCAGAAGGCTTCGGAAATCGACCTCTCTGTAGTCCCGCAGGATTCTGGATCTCATTTCCTCGGGAGTGCGCGGCACGTCATCCGGCTTTTCGATGCCCGTCAGCGTCGCCTTGGCCAGCTGGTACAGAAAGGCGCTCGTCCGGTCCACGGTGCCTTCATCGTCCGTGTTCCGTTTCTTGTACGCCATTCCCGTCATTTCATCCGGTGCCAGCTCTCCGCCGTTGATCAGCGGAAGCAGTGAGACGCCAAGCCGCTGCGCCACTACATAGGCCAGGGACAGCGTCAGGCTTCTGTTTCCCGACATTTCGCCGGACCACCAGCCAGGAGCGAGGTTGCGTTTGAAGAAGGCGGAGCCTGTGCCGCTTCCGCAGTAGGCTTTCAGCTGGCTGTCCAGCGTCTCGAATTCCTTGCATCTGTTCATGGCGGCACCTCCTTTCCATTTTTGGTTTGCAGTAGTTCTTTGTATATTTTATTCCAATTATTTATAAAAATATAACACTGTCGCGCGATTTTTCAAGACAATCATACATATCTTATTGTGGATCATGTGTTTGTAATACTCCATCGTCACACCAGGAATACGCTGGCAAGGGCGGGGCTAGGGGCGGCGGGTGGCGATGCCGTAGATCTTCACCTTCGTCTCCGCGTCCAGCTCGTCGCTGGACATGATGCGGCGGAGGAGCTCGTCCGCGGACTCGCCCTGGGGCTGCGGGGCGGTCACCACGGATCCGTCGCCCGTGACGACCTGGGAGTGGTTCAGCTGGCAGTTGCGCACGGAGCGTCCCCCCTCCCCCGTCTCGCCGTCCCCGAAGTCGATCCGTGCATGAGGAAAGAGCTTGAAAAATTTTCCCAATTCAAGATGTGAGATTCTTTTTACTCCATCTTTTGGATTCATTAATTGACTAATGTATGGTTGTGATATTCCCGTATATTTGGCCATTTCTGCCTGAGTCATGCCCAAGTCCCTCATTTTCTTCATCTTGCTTTGAATATACTGATAAATGTTCATATGTTTTCTCCACTTTTTGCTGGGGTTGAGTTCTCTGAAACGTAAAAAATACACAAAAAGACAAAAAAATACATTTTTCTTGTCTTTATTGGCTTGAAAATATTGATACATCAATTATCTTTTGTTTTGTCAATTGATTTTCATTTTACCTTGAAGGAGCTTCATGAGAACATACTTGAACATTGATGATAAGCTCAAACCGGCAGTCGATGTGTTGAAAGAACGCCTTGTCACCACAAATCTAGCCTACATAGTTAGACTAGCAGTGATTAACCTATCTAATAATTTTTTTCTCAAGAATATTGATACATCAATATCTTTTGACCTTTCCTCCCTGGCCCCGGCGATCGCGGACCTGCCGGGGATGGACTTGGACATCGTGGAATCGCACTTCGTGCGGTTCCGGAAGTTCCGCCCGACGGTGGAGGTCTATCGGGCGGCCGTCGAGGCGGTGAAGGCGGACGCGGCGGCGAAGGGCGAGCCGGTGAGGAATCCCGAGGCCGCCCTGTACGGAAAGATGAAGGCCTGGACGCTCGGGAAGTGGCGCCCGGGCGCGACGGAGGAGGCGGAGCAGGCGGGCGGCGGCATGAGCCGCCGCGAGTTCGAGCGGCAGGTGTACGGGGCATAATTATATATGGTAAAGACATGAATCCCGTGCTCCAGAGCCGCATGGAGGGCCGCCTCCTGGCCTCCATGCTTCACGACCCTCGGCTGACGCCGACGGTCATGCACTGGCTTCCCGCCGAGCTGTGGGACAGCCCGCGGGCGTTCCGCGACTTCGCGGTCCGCCGTCTGGCGGACTGCCTGGCGGACTGCTGGGCGGCGCGCAGGGACACGTCGCCCCTGAACGTCCTGGAGGCGGCGTCCCGCCTGCGGCTGGACCGCGTGGAGGACACGGTGCGCCAGCTGATGGGGGCGCACCAGGCGGAGCACGTCTCCGCCATCGACCGCCTCGCGCAGGACTACGCGGCGGAGATCCGCCGCGCGGACATGGGCGACCTTCTTGCGAAGGCCCAGGAGCTCGTCGGGGACGAGTCGCTGGAGGCGTCGGACGTGCTCCGCCGGATATCCGAGCGGCTGTCCGCGGGGACGGGCAGCGGGCAGAACGTCGTCGCGGCGGCGGAGGCCGCGACGGCCATCGAGGAGATGTACGCCCTGCGGAAGGCGGGGAAGGGGGAGGACATCGGCGTCCACACGGGATTCCGGAAGATCGACTCCGTGATCGGCGGCCTTCCGGTTCGGAAGATCTCGATCATCGGGGCCCGCCCGTCGCAGGGCAAGACGGCGATCGCGGGCTGCATCGCCCTGAACGCGGCGGCGGCGGGGCATCCCGTCGTGTTCTTCTCCCACGAGATGTCCGCGCGGGACGTGTATGCGCGCATGGCCGCGCAGCTGCGGTCGGTGAGCTACGGCAGCATCACCTACGGCAGCCTCTCGGCGAAGGGGGAGGCCAAGCTGGCGGACGCGCTGGCGGAGCTTCGGCGTCTGCCGATCCACGTCGTGGATTCGACGCATTCGGATCCCGACACGTGCCGCTCGACGGCGCTCTACGTCCTCTCCCGCGAGCGCGGGGGGAAGGCTCCGCTGGTCGTCGTGGACTACGTCCAGCTGGAGCATCTGCCGGGCTGGCGGGGGACGCGTTCCGAGGAGATCGGGACGATCAGCTGGAAGTGGCTGGAGACGGCGAAGATGTCGGGGGCGGCGGTGCTGCTCCTCTCGCAGCTCAACCGCGACGCGGTGGGGCAGCCGTCGATGGACCAGCTGAGGGAGTCCGGCGCCCTGGAGCAGGACGCCAGCGTCATCGGCCTCCTCTGGCGGCCCAGCCGCGACCGGAAGCAGGGGGGCGACGAGAACGCCGCCGTCGGCGGGGAGGACCGCCGCAGGGCGGGCTACAACTGGGGCGTCCTCTCCGTCCCGAAGAGCCGCGACAGCGCCCTCACGGAGCAGGAGCTCCACTGGACGGGCTACTGCATGCGGTTCAGGGACTGGGACGAGGAGCGGGACCGCCACGCCACGGAGGCCGAGCAGCGGCGGGAGGAGTACGCCGCCATGCTGGAGGACATCGTCCGGGGCGGCGCTCCGCCCGGCCAGCGGCCGCGGGCGGACGAGTCCGACCTGCCCCCGTTCTGAATTTCCCCGCGGGTCCTTCCATTTTTTCCGCCCGCGGGGAGGGCGCGGCGACCTGACCGCGCGTTCCCGCCGCATCCGAAGGTGCTAGGCGGCGGGACAAGCAGGTGGCAGCCGGAGAGACGGCATCAACCTTAAAGCAAAAGGATCGGACATGGAACACATCGGAAACATCTTCTGCTGGGCCTGGCGGCCCAGCTCGTCCTCGACCTTCTCGGCGCCGCCGCCATCGTCGCATGGGGGGCCGCCGAGGAATCCCTGGACCGGGCCGCAAGGACCGGAAGAAACTAGAAGTCAAACAAAAGGAGAAGTCATCTTGGAAAGAACCTACTGCGACCGCTGCGGGCGGGAGATCCCCGTCCAGGAGAGCCGGAACATCATCCTGGGCGTCCATCACAACCAGGCGAAGGACGACTACTCGATCGACCTCTGCCCCGGCTGCGCCGAGGCGTTCCGGACCTTCGTCGCGAACGGCGACGTGAAGTCGCCCATGCCGGAGGGGGCTCCGGAGGGGGCCGTCGCCGGCTCCTACGACATCCGCGCGCTGGCGGAGATGTTCAGGGTGTCGATCCAGACCATGAGGCGCTGGTGCGACCGCGCGGAGGTCGATTCCTTCATGTCCGTCGCGGCCAACGGCCGCGGCATCCGCTGCTGGAAGCTGGACGAGGGGGCCTGGGAGCGCCTCGCGCATCTGGCCGCGGCGCACAGGGCCCTCGCCGGGATGGCGCACGTCCACACCGTCGCCGGAAACGGCCGCCATGGCCACGCCCTTGTCGCCGCGAGGCGGAAGGGAGCCGCGAAATGAAAAGGAGGGACGCCATGCCTGAAACCGCCCGACGCGCGCAGGGACGGCCGGAGCCGCCCGAACCGCCGAAGACACGGGAGGCTCCCCACCCTCCGAACTTCCACATCCGAACGCAGCACGGGGAGCCGTCCACGCAGGCCCTTCCCTGCGCGACGGACAGGATCGACATGAGCGTCCTCCATTACGCCGTCATGATGGAGATGTTCGCGCTGAAGGTCGTCGAACGGGACAGGGAGCGCCCGTTCGGAGGCGACGACGAGATCCAGGACTTCGCCTGCGCCTACGCCATGGGCATGGTCCGGGCGAACCTGAAGAACGGCAGCGCAAGGAAGACAAAGGCCCCGTGATCCGCCATGTGCGGCCCGATCACGACGTCGGCGACGAAGCGTCCGGGCCGTTGGGAAAGGGGTCGCGGGGCGCCGGCCGGAAGGCCGGATGGAGATTGCCCCCTTTCCCATGATCTCCTTCTCCTCCGCGCGGAGAGGCAGAACCCATTCGCCGCAGCGCGGACTTCCACCACCATCATTGAAAGGGATCAGACATGCCGAGAATCAGAAACGAGGAGGAAATCAAGCGGAGGGCGGACATCGAGGGCGTCATCGGGCGCCGCGTCCGTCTGCTCCCCGCCAGGGGCGGCTCCCATCTGGAGGGGAGCTGTCCCTTCCACAGCTCGAGGAGCGGCCGCAGCTTCCACGTCAACCCCGAAAGGGGGGGCTGGTACTGCTTCGGCTGCTCCGAGGGCGGCTCGCTCGCGGACTTCCTCATGAAGTTCGAGGGCTGCGACTACCGCGAGGCGCTGGAGATCATGGCCGCCGAGTCCGGCGTCGCCGTCGAGTACGACGACGCCCCCGCCGCGGGCGGCGGCGACCGTCCGCAGGCCACGCGCCAGCAGGTCCTCCAGGCGCTGGAGGCGGCCTGCCGCGTCTATCAGGCCGGGCTCGAAGACAACGAGGCCGCCAGGGAGTATCTGGCGAAGCGCGGGTTCGGGCGGGACGTCGTCGAGCGCTGGCGGTTCGGCTACGCCTGCGGGTCGTCCGTCGCGAAGGCGGCTCCGCAGGAGCTGCTCGTCGCGGCGGGGGTGCTGAGGCTGTCCGAGAGGACGGGGAGCGCCTACGACCCGCTGGCGGGGCGGATCACCGTCCCCGTCTGCGACCACTCGGGGCGCGTCCTGGGCTTCGCGGGACGCCTCGTCGAGGCTTCGGCGGACCGTCCGAAGTACCTCAACACGGGGGACACGGCGGTGTTCCGCAAGGGGCGGACGCTCTTCGGCGTCCGCGAGGCCCGGGAGCTTCTCCGCCGCGACGGGCGCCTGCCCCTGCACGTCCTGGAGGGGCAGCTCAAGGCCGTCGCCTGCGCGGAGGCGGGCATCCCCGCCGTCGCGGCGGGGGGCACGGCCTTCACGCCGGAGCAGGCGGTCGTGGCCGTCGGCCTCTCGGAGCGGATCGCGTGGTGTCCCGACCCGGACGAGGCGGGGACGAAGGCCGTCCTGGCCAACGCCCCCGTCCTCAGGGAGAAGGGCGCGGAGGTCGTCGTGGGCGAGCTGGAGATCCCGGACTCCGTCACGGAGCCCGTCAAGGATCCGGACGACCTCCGGGCGATGGGGCTACCCGTGCGGTACCAGTACTACGGGCTCGTGGACTGGCTCTACTACCGCATCACGGGGGGGCGGCGGACGGAGGCGGCCGTCCGCGACGTCGTCCGGCTGCTCCTGCCCGTCATCGGGTCGCATCCGGAGAAGGCGATCCGGTGGATGGAGATGCGGAAGCTCGCCGAGCTCTCCGGCATCCCCGAGTCCGAATGGGGGGCGTCCGAGATGCCGAAGGCGCCCGAGGTTCCGTCGCCGCGCGAGGTTCCCGCGGAGGCGGCGGTCGATCCGTCCATGCCTCCGGACCGCCTGCTCCTGGCCGTGCTCCTCCAGGGCGGGAGGAGCGGCTGGGAGGCCGCCATGCCGTGGTCGGACCTGCCGCAGGGGCTCGTGGCGGCGCTGGCGCAGGTCAGCCACATCCTGCGCCTCTCCGAGTCCGCGGGCATCCCCGTGGCGGACGCGGCGGGGGCCGTCGCGGACGGCGCGCCGCTGGCCTACTACCGCTACTGGCTCTCGGCGGAGGCGGGGGGCCGCGACCCGTCGGAGCTCGCCCGTCTGGTGGCGGCGGACCACCGGAGGCGCATGGCCGCGAGGGCGGCCGGCGCGGGGCGGTACGCGTACGCGCAGTTTCTTGACAAGGAGGAAAGGAAATGATCAGGGAAATGACCGACGACGACTACGAGTCCCTGTACATGGGGACGCTGCTGGATACGGTGGATGTCGCGGCCCGGCTCGTGCGTGCGGGCGTTCCGCCGGAGGCGGTCCGCGAGCGCGAGCTGGAGAAGGCGTGGTGGGCCCTCGAGGTCCGCGGCGACTGGGCCCGCGACGCGGAGATCCTCCTCGGGCTCGTCCGCGGAGACGGCTGAGGAGGCGCCCATGGAGATAAGGGAAATGAGGCTGGAGGCCGGATTTGCGGACCGGCTGGAGTTCTGCAGGCTCGCGGGGATCTCGCCCCGAACGCTTTCCCGATACGAATCCGGGGCGGAGGAGCCGCCCCGCTTCCTGCTCATGCTGCTGGCCATGATGGCGGGAGGATGCAGGTACTGCCGGCAATGCGCGAAAGGAGAAGGGCCATGCCCGCGAACAACCACACACTGAAGGCGGTCGAGGCCGTCCTGTGCCTCGACCCGTGCGTCTCGCCGACGATCCGCGAGGCCGTGAGAAAGATCCTCTCGGAGGAGGAGTCGCCGACCTGCGCGGAGACGGAGGCCGGAAGGCTTCTGGAGATCAGCTCGACCACGCTCTACAACTGGCGGAACGGGAAGTGGGCCAACGCCCCGCACCCGTACATCTTCCGCCACTACCAGACGGCGGCGGGCGAGACCCGCTACATCAAGCGCGAGCTCGTGGCCTACACCAGGCTGCGCCGCGTCCTCTGCTCGCGGGAGACCCCGCAGCCGTCCATCACGAGGGAGATGGTCCAGCGCGAGCTCGCGCTCATGGACAGCAGGATTCCCGAATAGAACAAAGCAAAGCAAAGCAAAGACAAGGAGCCAGCGCCATGGCAAGACTTGAAAGACCCTATGGACAGCTCACCTGGCAGATCAGGTGGGTGGAGCGCGACGCCTCGGGGAGGCGCCACTGGCGCTCCAAGACGACGGGCACGCGCGACCGCGACGAGGCCCAGAAAAAGCTCGAGCTCTTCGAGGACGCCCGCCGGCGGCGCATCGACCGCGGCCGCATGGCGGAGATCCTCCGGACGGCGGGCGTATCGGACGTCCCCGAGGACGTCCTCCTGGAAAGACTCTGGGACTGGTACGCGGGGCATTGCGACGTCACCGGCGAGGCCCGGCAGGTCCGCGCCCGCCGCGCGGCCCTGAACCGCTTCATCGACTGGCTCTGGAGCGCGCATCCGGAGCTCAAGACCACGCGCGAGGTGACGCTCAAGGTCGCCTCCGAATACTGGAAATACATGGAGGAGAAGAAACTGTCGCCGTCCACGCGCAACAACAACCTCTCCGCGCTAAACACGGTCTGGGCGGCGGTCCACGCCCCCATGGAGCTCGACTCCAACCCGTGGTCGGCGATCCGCCGCGACCGGGGCGGAAGCGTCCGATACCTGCCCTTCACGGGGGAGGAGCTGGCGGGGCTCCGCCGCGAGGCCGCCGCCTACCGCTCGTCCATGGCGGAGGACGGCTTCTGGCCGGCCGCCGTCGAAATGGGATACTACACGGGGCTCCGTCTCGGCGACATCGCCTCCCTGGACTGGGCCGAGGTCATGGACGACGGCGACTTCCTGGTCCTCGTTCCCGACAAGACCAGGCGGTGGGGCGACGA
>Ga0265298_10000743_pt1 | contig 47707 bp, 34 predicted proteins | sample AusTroGonzalo_MG_3_FD_193486 | JGI IMG/M metagenome (GOLD analysis project Ga0265298, IMG submission 193486) | Bovine rumen microbial communities from tropical cattle in Woodstock, Queensland, Australia - Gonzalo_01 | ecosystem: Host-associated > Mammals > Digestive system > Stomach > Rumen ...
TACAAGGAAGAGTAAAAGACCGAAGGCAATGATGAGCGATGCACCAATGCCGAATTTAGTTCTGATGGTCTCAAGAGCTGCCATTTTTTTATCTGTTTTTTAATTTTTACTCGATAAGGGCTGCAAATTTACGAAATTCTTTCCAATTAACCACTATTTTTTTAACATCGGCCCTATAAAGTTAACGGAATCAATGACTACCACCGTTGAATCCTTCTCTATGATGAACTCATTGTCGAAGGGATTCAGGAGGATGGCGTTGCGGGCCATTTCGTCCGAACGCATGCCGTATCCCTGCAGTACACCGCTGGGAGAAGTCATCTTTATATAGCAGTCTGTCCAGATTTCCTCTTTCTCCTGGTCCCAATACAAGGTATCGGTTTCCATGGTCTCCTGTTTGACAATATTCCGGATGACTACGTGACCGAAGGCCGACCATTTTTCCTGCTCCCTGCCGGCTACGATTTTGTCGTGACGGGCCTGCTGGGAGGTGATGGTGGTTTCCAGCGAGCCGTCTTCGGCATATCCGAAGAAACGAACGCCCTGTGGAAACAAGTCGAAAGAAAGGGAATCCTGCTCGTAAACCTCCATCCTGGAAGCCTCCACCCGTGTTTTCAGGTGTCCGTTCTCCGTCTGAACAAAAAACATATCGTCTACGGTCTGGAGGGGAATCTTGTTCAGGTCCAGCTTCTCCGCCTCGGAAAGGTTGCCCTTACACGAATAAACAACGAAAGCAAGCACCAGAGTGCTTGCCATCGTCTTCAATATGTAGCTTTTACTCACTATCGGCTGTTCACACGCACCGTGGTGGAAGCGGACATGCCGCCGCAGGAAACGGTGTAGCTCTGACCGGCGCTGAGATCGTACATGAAGATCTCGCTGGCTTCCGGATAGTAACGGCTTACGCTGGAGATGGAAGCGGATGCTTCATCGGCCACGGTGGGATCCGCGCTGCGGGCCTTCTGGTAGCAGTCCGTGGCGGCCCAGTAACGGGCATACTTGTTCACATCACCGTCGCAGCTTACGGAAGCCCAGAGGTTACCCAGGATGATGTAGGCCTTTCCTGCATAGCCATAGTCCATATCCACAGCCTTGCGGGCGCTCTCATAAGCCTTGGAACGCAGACCGTTTTTGTAGGCGAACAGGGCCAGCTCGTAGTAGTACTGGGCATCGGTGGCAGGATCCGACTCCGGAGCGGCGATAGCTTCTTCCATATACTTGCCGGCATCGGCCACATTGCCGCGGGCCGAGTTCAGGCGGAACAGGGCATAGGCGCTGCGGTAGGAAGGATCCAACTTATACATGGAGGTAACAGCGTTGAGATAAAGGTCGTTGGAGGCGCAGTCCTCGGCGGTGTTCATGAGCTTCACTATATTGGAAACCAGGGTGAGGTTCTCCGGATCGGCCTCATAACGGGGACCAAAGATGGCGATGAGGTTCTCGCAGGAAGCCACCTTACTGTCGGCGAACAGGGACTCGATGGTGGCCTTTGCCTTCAGGTTTTCTTCCTCGTCGGACTCGTTCTTGGCCTCGGCCTTCTCAATGAGGTCGGACACGGTGTCGTACATGCCGATAACCTCGTCGGCCTGGATCTGGTTCTCACGATAGAGGCTGATGGCGGACTGCAACACCTTCACCAGGATGTCCCGCTTGGTGCCGGCGCCAAGTTCGTCCATGATTTCGTTGAGGTTCTTGTACAAATAGGCTGCATCTTCACCCCTGTAGTTGATCATGTACTGACCCTTGTTGTTCAGGATGGTGCTCCGGTTCTTGGGATAGGCGGTCATACGCTGGTCCTGCAGGGCCAGGATGGTATCCACGATGGCGGACTTGGCGGCGGCATCCTTCACCTTATTGTAATACTGGGTCATGAGCGTGGTTCCGTGCACGAACATGTTCTGCGAAGCGGAAGGAGGGCAGAGGGAATAGGCCCTTCTCCAGTTGGGAAGCGCTGAATCGTAATTCTTCTGTTTGTAGTACTCCTGATAGTAAGAGAGGTACTTGATGCACTCGGCGCTGTCGGCGCCATACTTGCCCTGTGCGGATGCAGACAGCCCTGCAAAAAGGAAGGCGGCCGATGCGGCAAAGAAGGTAAGGATTAATTTTTTCATATCGTTAGATTTTGTTTGTTTTCCTTTTTCTCGCAAATGCTTTACAACTATCGTGCTAAATTAATCGTACATAGGTTTCTGGAACCAGATATCGAAGAGGTTGAAGCCGATGTTAACCCCGATGAAACGCTCTTTGATCTGTCCGGGAGCCAGGCCCCGCTGCCCCAGTTCCAGGCCGACTGAGATGCCGTTGTAATAACGGAAGACGGGTAATGTCATTCCCAGCGTGAGGCCCACAGCATCTACATGTTTTCCGTCCACCGTGTAATAGGACTGGTCGTAATAGGCACCCAGCCTATAGGTGCATCGCTTCAGGAAGTACCTGATATCGTTTCGGTTAGGTGTCCATTCCGCTCCCAGCCGGAACGATTGGGCGGCCGATGACGCGAAGGTCTTCTCACCCACATTCAACAAGCCGGGAACTGCATCGAAGCCGGAGCGGCGCCAGTCCGAGCGGGTATAATCCGCCTCCACCATAAAGATGTCCGACCTGCGGTAGGACAAGCCTAAACCCAGTTCATCCCCCATACGGAGTCCGGCGGAAGAAAGTTGCGTTTCTTCCCTTTCCCTGTAATAGGAACCCTCTTCCAGATAATGGATGTGGTGACCCAGCATCCCCGTTGAAAGTTTATAGGTGGCACCCAAGGTTAGGAAAGAAGTGGTAGTGAGCGGCTGTTCGTACTGAAGGCCGAATTTTACCGCCAGGTTGTTTACCTGCAGGGAGTCTCCGCTGTGGTAATTCCGGTAAGTTTCGTCCGAATAACTCTGCGTGGCGGATTTATTGATATTGCCGAATATGTACATTCCCTGTACTCCCAGGGAAAGACGATTCCACAAAGTGCCTCCGAAAGCGGCGAAGACCTGGTAGATACCCCCGTTTCCGGCCGATTCGAATGTATTCTGTATAGTGTAAAGATCTATGTTGGAGGATACTATCTTATAACCTACGTCGCTGAGCGGAGTTATGCCCACCATCATGGCCGTTTTGTTCCAGAGGGGGAAAGAAATGACAAAATCCTCTATGTTTACTGTGGTATTCACAGACCTTTTACTGCCGTCCGTGAACAAGGAAAAACGGGGGGTTACCCCGAAATCCGTCATGAAGGACAGGGAGTCGCGGGCAGTGACCGAAGCGGGATTGGTGATATTGACAAAGCGTCTGTTACGGGCTGCTATGCCAACTCCGCCCATTCCCCGGTTCCAGGCGGTTCCTCCAGGATGGAGTTGTCCGATCCCATAAACGGAATAGGGAGAATATCCGCTGTAGGTTCCATCCGTCTGGGCCGAAGCCACAAACGGAACCAGCAGGGGTACCAGCAGAGCCAATAACCTATTTTTCCACCTTCTGAGCATACTCGTCAGCTATTAACGCCAACCCCATCAACACGAGGTTACAAATTACAAATATCGAACTTTTCATCCGTTTTGCAAAATAATTGGCGTCTCCACCAGTGAAGACGGCTATATTTTGCGGATAAAGTCCCAGGTAGCCCTCAATTTCAAATATGATGCCCGACACCACTCCGCTTTCCAGCGAGGACGTTTCCGTAAGCCCTATCATCTCCGGATTCTCCGGGGTATCCACCAGCGGAAGGGCGCGGGAATATCGGCTTAAAGCCTTGAAACGGGTACGGCATCCCAAGGATACGTTGCCGCCTTTGTACAATCCCTCTTCCGTTGTAAAATCTATGGAAAGCGTGGTTCCGAAGTCCACTATGGTACAGCCCCGTCCTTTGAACAGGTATCTTACCGCCACGACGGAAGCGGCTCTGTCATAGGATAAATAAGTGGGAAGTCCTTGAGACAGAAGAAATTCCTTGTTGTTTTTATCCAGAATTATCAGCCTTCCGCATTCCGGTTCCAAACGCTGGACATCGGTCTCTAAAAGAGGAAACACGGACGAAACCACCAGGACGGCCGGCTTTTCGCGGGCTGTAAGCGACAGAATGAAATCCATCACTTTTTCCCCTTGGTAGCGGAAGGTCTTTCCCAGCGTCATCCGGTCCGACCAGGCTGCCTTGAGAGCCGTATTTCCTATTTCTACAACTAAGTTGGACATAATCCCTGAAAACTTGCAAATTTAACTATTATTGCAGTTTTTTCAAAATATAGAGGGCCCCTTCCATGGTGGTGATTCCGCGGGAAACCGTGCGGAGTTTTCCACCGTCCTGATTAAATTTATAAAGGGTGGGATTATCGTTCACTTTTTTCAAAACCCGCTCGAATCCGCTGGAACGGTAATAGGAAGACATGGGATTGGATACAAAGAACATAATTTGCATGCCGTTCTTTATAATGATTTTCTCGAATCCCAGCTTCATTCCTAAATTCCTTATCTTAACCACATAGAGCAAGTTTTCCACTTCCTTGGGAAGCGGACCGAAGCGGTCGGCCAGCTGACTGCCCAGTCGGTCTATCTCACGGTCGTCGGTAAGGGAGTCCAACTGTTTGTAGATTCTTATCTTTTCGGCCGTTATGTCTATGTAATCGTCCGGGATGTGGGCCGGCTGGTCGGTTTCCAGGGTACAGTCTTCCACGTAGTTTTCCTGTCCCTGGCGGGTGCTGATACCCGTTTCCACTCCCAGTTCCTCCATGGCTTCGGACAGGATTTTCTGATAGGTTTCGTAGCCCATATCGGCAATAAAACCGCTTTGTTCCGCCCCCAGCAGGTTACCTGCGCCGCGGATATCCAAGTCCTGCATGGCTATGTTGAAGCCGCTTCCCAACTCCGAGAATTCTTCGATGGCCCGGAGCCTTCTGCGGGCATCGTCCGTTATGCTTGCGAGCGGCGGGACAATCAAGTAGCAGAATGCCTTCTTGTTGGATCGGCCTACACGGCCGCGAAGCTGATGCAAATCACTCAGGCCGATGTTCTGGGCCTGATTTACCAGGATGGTATTGGAATTGGGAATGTCCAGGCCATTTTCTATGATGGTTGTGCACAGCAGCAGATCGTAGTCTCCCCGCATGAAGGCCAGCATCCGGTCTTCCAGTTCACGCGATTCCATCTGCCCGTGCGCAATGCAGATTTTCATATCCGGAACCAGGCGGTGCAGGATATCGTGAATGGCAGGCAATTCCTCCACTTTATTGTGCAGGAAGAATATCTGTCCGCCGCGGTTCAGTTCATAGCTGATGATGCTCTTTATTTCGTCCTCGTTGAAGAGGATTATCTCCGTCTGGATGGGAATGCGGTTGGGCGGAGGCGTATTGATAATGGAAAGGTCCCTGGCCCCCAGAAGCGAAAACTGCAGCGTACGGGGGATGGGCGTGGCCGTGAGGGTAAGGGTATCCACGGCATTTTTCATCTGGCGGAGTTTTTCCTTGGCCGATACGCCGAATTTCTGCTCCTCGTCTATGACCAGCAGCCCCAGATCCTTGAATTCAAAGCCGTTACCCAGTATCTTATGCGTGCCGATGAGAATATCTATCTTACCTTCTTTCAGGCGTTTCTTGATGTCGGTAATCTGTTTGGCCGACCTCAATCGGCTTACATATTCCACATTGCAGGGGAAGTTCTGCAGACGGGATTTGAAGGTTTCATAGTGCTGCAGGGAGAGGATGGTGGTAGGCACCAGGACGGCCACCTGCTTTGAATCGGAAACAGCCTTGAAGGCCGCCCGGATGGCCACTTCCGTCTTGCCGAAGCCCACGTCTCCGCAAATGAGGCGGTCCATGGGGCAGGTATCCTCCATATCCTGTTTTACTGCCTTGGTGGCTTTTTCCTGATCCGGCGTATCTTCATACATAAAGGAAGATTCCAGTTCTTCCTGCAGGTAGGTATCGGCCGAAAAGGCGAAGCCCTTGGACGCGCGCCGGCGGGCATAGAGTTGGATGAGATCCTTGGCTATGTCCTTCATCCGGGACTTGGCGGCAGTCTTCATGGCTCCCCAGGTCTTGGAACCCAGTTTGTTGATCCGGGGCGCTTCCCCGTCCTTGGAACGGAAGCGGGAAATTTTATGGAGGGAATGGACGGAAACAAACACTACATCTCCGCCGTTATACATGAGTTTTACCACTTCATGTACCCTTCCCCTGTCATCCTTCATTTTCACCAGGCCGCCGAATACGCCGATTCCATGGTCTATATGGACTATGTAATCTCCTAAATTAAAGGCACTTAATTCGTTTAGAGTAAGCTGTTCCGACTTGTCCACCGTCCTTCTCATCCGAACCCGGTGGAAACGGTCGAAAATCTCGTGATCTGTATAACAACATATCCTGCTTTCCTTGTCTATGAAGCCTGCATGGATATTCTTTCCCTTTACGAATTCCGGCATCAGGGCATGCTGGTCCTGCAGCATGATGGAACGCAGCCGCTCCAGCTGGCTTTCCTTCTCTCCGTAAATATATACCTGATAATTATCCTCTATTTTCTCCCTGATATCGGAAATAAGAATTTCAAAATTCTTGTTGAATACCGGCTGGGGCGCTATGGAAAACTGAACTGCCTGTGTATTGTCTTTATTAAGGGGAACATCCAGATAGACATGTTTCCTGGAAAGCAAACTCTCAAAAAAGGAAGCATTCCTGTACATGTCCGACGAATCCAGCCACACCAGCGCATCTTCTGGAAACAGGCTGGTGAGATTTACCCTGTCCGCCTCTTCCCCGCCGCGGGAGGCTATGTCCGGATAAATATCGGCCCTTTCCATATTCTCTATGGACAGTTGGGTATTGCAGTCAAACAGATGGATTTTCTCCACCTCGTTTCCGAAGAAGGAAAGCCTATAGGGTTTATCGGTGGAATAAGAGAAGATGTCTATGACAGCACCTCTTACGGAAAACTGGCCCGGAATGGATACGAAATCCACTTTTTCGAAGTTTTCCGCCATAAGCCTTTCCGTGAGTTCAGCGTAAGGCAGACGTTCTCCTGGACGGATGGTGAATAAAGCCTCTTTAAGTTGTTCCGCCGATGCTACGCTTTCTTCCAGGGCTTCCGGGTAGGTTATTATATATAGTAAGTTTTTACTATTTTGCAGCAACTGGCCGATTGCGGCCGTGCGCTGGATTCCCAGGGATGACTTGTAATTGCTTCTTTCTACACCTTTACCTGATTCAGGAAGGAAGAAAACGCAATCTCCTTCTACCAGGTTATAAAGATCGGCCGAGCAGTATTCCGCCGCCTCCCGGGTGGGAAGCACTATAATGTTGGTATTATTATCGGCAATCTGGGAAACAATGAACCAACGGGCCGATAAAAAAAGACCGCTGCAAAGGGATTCCTTATTCTCTATTATGTGTTTTCGAAGACGTTCGGTTGATTTTTCACTTATCAACATAAATGCATTTTTACGGTTGAAAACCTGTTGATAACCCTGTTTATAACTCTGTTAATAAGTATAAGGAAAAACCATAGGTGTTGATTTTAACAGGATTTTCACATTCTATCAGATTGTTCTTAACAGCTAAGGAATGACTTAAAGAATTGATAATTAAATAATTAATAAAGTTATTAACTTATTAACCACACTATTGAAAACAACAATCTTATAAAAATAAAAACTATATTTGTATCTGAATTGAATCGCCTGTTGTATGAACGAGTTCGACCCACATAGCACAGTTGAGCGCAAAGATAGTGAATTTGACGGAATTATAAGGCCGCAGGAACTGGATGATTTTACCGGACAAAGCGAAATAGTATCTAATCTCCGTATCTATATTAAAGCCGCCAAACAGAGAGGGGAAGCTTTGGATCACGTATTGTTCCACGGCCCTCCTGGCCTGGGAAAGACCACCCTGGCCCATATCATTGCCAATGAGATGGGGGTGAATATGAAGGTGACTTCCGGTCCCGTGCTGGATAAACCGGGAGATCTGGCAGGCCTTCTTACTTCCCTGGAATCGGGGGATGTCCTTTTTATAGACGAGATTCACAGGCTTTCCCCGGAGGTGGAGGAATACCTGTATTCGGCCATGGAGGACTATGTGATAGATATCATGATAGACAAGGGCCCTGGAGCCCGTTCGGTGAGGATTTCCCTGAATCCCTTTACGCTGGTGGGCGCCACTACCCGCAGCGGTTTGCTCACAGCTCCGCTGAGGGCCCGTTTCGGCATAAGTTGCGCGCTGGAATACTATGATGTGAACGACCTGAAGCGGATAGTTGTCCGGAGCGCCCATATCCTCTCTTTGGAAATAGATGACGATGCGGCTATGGAAATAGCGCTCCGGAGCAGGGGTACCGCCCGCATAGCCAATGCACTGCTGCGGAGGGTGCGGGACTTTGCCCAGGTATTGGGGGACGGGCGCATCAATCTGGAAATCACTCGTTTTGCCCTTAATAAACTGAAGATAGACACCCGGGGACTGGACGGAATAGACAATAAGATACTCCGTACGCTCATCATCAATTTCAAAGGTGGTCCCGTGGGAGTTGGAACGCTGGCTACCTCCATCAGCGAGGATGCCGGTACGCTGGAAGAAGTCTATGAGCCTTTCCTTATCAAGGAAGGATTCATTATCCGTACCCAGCGGGGCCGGGTTGCCACCGAACTGGCCTACAAGCATCTTGGGATGGAATCTTACCTGCTGAACAGGAAATACAATCCCGACGACAATACGCTTTTTTAAGGGGTAGTCACGATTTTTCATAAATTATTCACGAAAAATGCTTAAATTTGCGTGAATAGGAAAACTATACCAATTTTTAATTATATGGCCGATTCTAAACTTATTTCCAAGATTCCGGAAGGACCGCTTGCCGAAAAATGGTCCAAGCGCAAAGCCGAAATCCGGATTGTATCTCCCAACAACAAACGGAAGTTGGAGGTGATTGTGGTAGGAACAGGTCTTGGCGGAGCATCTGCAGCTGCCTCTCTGGGTGAGCTGGGATACAATGTCAAGATTTTCTGTATCAGCGACTCCCCCCGCCGGGCGCACTCCATTGCCGCCCAGGGTGGTATCAATGCTGCCAAGAACTATCAGAACGACAACGACTCCATCTACCGTCTTTTCTACGACACCATCAAGGGTGGTGACTACCGTTCCCGCGAAGCCAACGTATATCGGCTGGCCGAGGTGAGCGCTGCCATTATCGACCAGTGCGTGGCCCAGGGTGTTCCCTTTGCCCGTGAATACGGCGGATACCTGGCCAACCGTTCTTTCGGCGGCGTGCAGGTGAGCCGTACATTCTATGCCAGGGGACAAACCGGCCAGCAGCTCCTGCTGGGTGCCTATGCTTCCCTGAATAAGGAAATTGCCGCGGGTACCGTAAAGAGTTATCCCCGTCACGAGATGCTGGACCTGGTGATTATCAACGGGCAGGCCAAGGGTATCATTGCCCGCAACCTGGTAACCGGTGAAATAGAGCGTTTCGGTGCCCATGCCGTAGTACTGGCCACCGGCGGTTATGGAAATACCTATTTCCTTTCCACCAACGCCATGAATTCCAACGGATCGGCCGCTATGCAGGCATACAGGAAAGGTGCTTTCTTCGCCAATCCCTGCTTTGCCCAGATCCATCCCACCTGTATTCCCGTCCATGGAGACCAGCAGTGCAAACTTACGCTAATGTCCGAGTCCCTGCGTAACGACGGCCGCATCTGGGTTCCCAAGAAGATGGAAGACGTGATGAAACTGCGCAAGCACGAAATAAAGCCTTCCCAGATTCCCGAGGAAGACCGCGATTATTATCTGGAGCGCAGGTATCCGGCCTTCGGGAACCTGGTGCCCCGCGACGTGGCTTCCCGCGCCGCCAAGGAGCGTTGCGATGCCGGCTTCGGCGTCAATGAGACCGGCCTGGCCGTGTTCCTGGACTTTGCCGATGCCATCAAGCGTCTGGGTCATCAGCGGGTGCAGGAGCGTTACGGCAACCTCTTCGATATGTACGAAAAGATTACCTCCTCCTCTCCCTGGAAAGAGCCGATGATGATCTATCCCGCCATCCACTATACCATGGGCGGCCTTTGGGTGGATTACGACCTGCAGACCACCATTCCGGGCCTGTATGCCATCGGCGAGGCCAACTTCTCCGACCACGGCGGAAACCGTCTGGGTGCAAGTGCCCTGATGCAGGGTTTGGCCGACGGTTATTTCATCCTGCCTTATACCATCGGCGATTACCTTTCCCATAAGTTCTCGGAGCCCAAGACGGACATCAATGCTCCGGAATTTGAGGAGGCCGAAAAGGCTGTGAAGGAGCGCATTGCCAAGATATTTGCAGTGAAGGGTACCGAGACTGTGGACAGTATCCACAAGCGTCTGGGCCTTATCATGTGGGAATATGTGGGTATGGCCCGTAACGAGGCCGGCCTGAAGAAGGGTATTGAAGAGATTGGTAAACTCCGCGAAGAGTTCTGGAAGAACGTGCGTGTTCCGGGTGTGAATGAAGAATTCAACCAGGAACTGGAGAAAGCCCTGCGTCTGGTGGACTTCTTCGACATTGGCGAACTGATGGCCCGCGACGCCCTTCACAGAAGGGAATCCTGCGGCGGTCACTTCCGCGAGGAAATGCAGACGGAGGAAGGTGAAACCAAGCGCGACGACGAGAACTTCATGTATGTGGGTGCCTGGGAATACAAGGGTGAGGGCAAGGAGCCTGAACTCCACAAGGAACCGCTTAAGTATGAGAATATTAAGATTGCCACCCGTAACTATAAAGACTAAAGGATTATGGAATATAATGTGAAAGTGTGGCGTCAGAAAAACGCCAAAGCGAAGGGTCATTTCGAGACTTACCACGTTACGGATGTGGAGGAGGATGCTTCCTTCCTGGAAATGCTTGATATCCTGAACGACCAGCTGATCCGCAAGGGTGTGGAACCCATTGCTTTCGATCACGACTGCCGCGAGGGTATCTGCGGTGCCTGTTCCCTGTATGTAGATGGCCGTGCACACGGTCCGGACGACCAGGTGACTACCTGCCAGCTGTTTATGCGTCATTTCAAGCCGGGTGCCACCATTACCGTGGAACCTTGGCGCAGTGCCGCTTTCCCGGTGATCAAGGATCTTGTGGTAGACCGTGGTGCCTTTGACAAGATTCTGCAGGCCGGCGGTTTCATTACCGTACGTGCCGGCAGCGCCCAGGACGGCAATACCCTGCTGATTCCTCACGATGATGCGGAACTGTCCATGGATGCCGCTGCCTGTGTAGGTTGCGGTGCCTGTGTGGCTACCTGTAAGAATGGATCGGCCATGCTGTTTGTAGCGGCCCGCGTGAGTTCCCTGGCGCTGCTGCCTCAGGGTAAGCCGGAGGCTGCCCGCCGCGCCCGTGCCATGGTGGCCAAGATGGACGAACTGGGATTCGGCAACTGCACCAACACCCGCGCCTGCGAGATGGAGTGTCCGAAGCATGTTACCATCGACCACATCGCCCGCCTGAACCGCGAGTACCTGAAAGCTCGTTTCAGCGAGTAATTACCAGAGGAAGTTATTGAAAGGATAACGTCCCGCATGAATCTCCGCGACGATCTTGTAAAGGTCGTTGCGGAGTTTTTCAATGCCGATTCTCTCTTTGGCCGATATGAAGATGCAAGGAGTCTTTTCTTCGGCTATCCAGCTGTTTTTCAGCTCTTCCAACGTCCGGTTGATGGGCTGTTTGGGCTGTAGGGAGAATTCATCGTAGGGTTCGTAGGTATAGGCATCCACCTTGTTGAAAACCACATAGACAGGTTTGTTGCTGGCGCCGATATCCTTGAGCGTCTGCTCTACAACCTGCATCTGTTCCTCAAAATCCGGATGGGAGATATCCACCACATGGATAAGGACATCGGCCTCCCTTGTTTCGTCCAGGGTGCTCTTGAAGGCTTCCACCAGCTGGGTTGGCAGTTTCCGGATAAAACCTACAGTGTCGCTGAGCAGGAAAGGTACGTTTTCAATGACTACTTTGCGTACCGTGGTATCCAGTGTGGCGAAGAGTTTATTCTCGGCAAAAACGTCTGATTTGGCCAGCAGGTTCATCAAGGTGCTTTTTCCTACATTGGTATAACCCACCAGGGCCAGGCGAACCAGGGAACCTCTGTTGCTCCTTTGCGTGGCCATCTGCTTGTCCACTCTCTTGAGGTCTTCCTTCAGTTTGGAAATACGCTGCTTGACGATACGGCGGTCTATTTCAATCTGGGTTTCACCCATGCCGCCGCGGGTTCCCATACCGCCCCGCTGCCGCTCCAGGTGGGTCCACATGCCGGCCAGCCGGGGCAGCATATAGTTGTAGTGAGCTAATTCCACCTGCATTTTGGCATAGGAGGTTTTGGCCCGCTGGGCAAAGATTTCCAGGATAAGGCTGGTACGGTCTATGACGTCACTGCAGGCAATTACCTTTTCAATATTGCGCTGCTGCATGCCTGTGAGTTCGTCATCGAAAATAACGTATTCAATCTCGTTTTCCTGACAGTATTCCTTGATTTCCTCCAGTTTACCCGGGCCGATGTAGGTAGCCTTGTCGGGCCTGTCCATCCGCTGGGTGAACATTTTGTCGCCGATGGCCCCTGCGGTTTCGGCCAGAAACTGCAGTTCGTCCAGATATTCCTTTACCTTCCTTTCGCCGCCTTTTTCCAGGATTACGCCCACGAAGACGGCTTTGTTTGTCTTGAATTCGCTCATATCGCGCAAATTTACTAATTTTGCATAAAAATGCTGCTATGGTTTCTTATTTCACAGAAGATATCAAGTTTTCCTATCCCGAGAAGCGCCGCACTTCCCGCTGGCTCAAGTTGGTTGCAGAAAGTGAAATCCGCCGCCTGGGTGATATTTCCGTTATTTTCTGCTCGGACAATTACATCCTGGATGTGAATATGAAGTATCTGCAGCACGACTATTTTACAGATATCATTACTTTCGATTATTGTGAAGGCGACCGTCTTTCTGGAGATTTGTTTATTTCCATTGATTCTGTCCGTGAGAACGCTGCTACTTACGGAACCGAATTTGCCGATGAGTTGAACCGGGTTATCGTGCACGGGGTTTTGCACCTGATAGGCTATGATGATCACACCAAGGCCGATATTGCCACGATGCGTTCCAAGGAGAATTATTATCTTTCCCTTAGGGAGTTGGTATGACTGGCAGTTTTGATATCATAGTCCTTGGCGGGGGCCATGCCGGTTGTGAGGCCGCTATGGCTGCGGCCAACCTGGGCTCTTCCGTCCTGCTTATTACTCCGGATCTGTATGGTCTTGCCAAGATGTCCTGCAACCCGGCGGTGGGTGGAATTGCCAAAGGACAGATTGTCCGGGAGATTGATGCGCTGGGTGGATACACCGGATTGGTGACAGATGCTTCCACGCTTCAGTTCCGGATGCTTAACCGTTCCAAGGGGCCGGCCATGTGGAGTCCCCGTGCCCAGTGTGATAAACAGCTCTTTTCCCGCACATGGCTCTCTTTTCTTTTAAGTAATTCAAAATTAAGTATTTACGCGGATTTTGCAAGCAGTTTTCTCTTTGAGAATTCAAAAATCTGCGGAGTTCGCACTGTTACCGGTGCTATTTTTCACGCTCGGGCCTTTATTTTGACCGCTGGCACCTTCCTGAACGGACGGATGTATATCGGTGAACAAACCTTCGAAGGAGGGCGCATAGGTGAGCTGGCTTCCTATGGGATTTCCGATCAGCTGGCTTCATTGGGTATTCCTACGGCCCGGATGAAAACCGGCACCCCTCCCCGTATAGACATCCGTTCGTTAGATCTTCCTGCTTTGCTTCCCCAGAAAGGTGACGAGAATCCGGAACGCTTTTCTTTTCTGGACACTCCGTCTTCCGTTCAGGACGGGAAGCTTCAGATGGACTGCTATCTTCTTCATACCAATGAGAAGGTCCATTCTATCTTGAAGTCCGGTTTTGATCGCTCCCCGCTGTTTTCTGGCCGGATCCAGGGGCGGGGTCCCAGATATTGTCCAAGTATAGAGGATAAGCTGCGGACCTTTTCTGACAAGGATTCCCACCAGTTGTTTCTGGAGCCGGAGGGTATTAATTCGCCGGAATACTATTTACAGGGTTTCTCCTCTTCGCTTCCTTTGGAAGTCCAGCTGGAGGCCTTGCACGCTATTGAGGGGCTGGAAAAGGCTGTTATCTTTAAACCGGCCTATGCGGTAGAGTATGATTACTTCGATCCGCAGTATTTGCATTATTCCCTTGAATCGAAGGTTGTGGAGAATCTCTTTCTGGCAGGGCAGGTAAATGGTACTACCGGTTATGAGGAAGCCGCAGCACAGGGCATTATGGCAGGCATCAATGCTCACTTGAAACTACAGGATTCGGAGCCGTTTGTGCTTCATCGAGACCAGGCTTATATCGGCGTTTTGATTGATGATTTGATTAATAAAGGGGTTGATGAGCCTTACCGGATGTTCACTTCCAGGGCTGAATATCGTATTCTTTTGCGTCAGGATAATGCCGATTTCCGGCTTACTGAGCTGTCTTATAATATAGGTCTTGCCTCTGAAGAAAGGTATCGTTTGATGCAGGAAAAATATGCATCTACAAAGGCTCTGGAGGCCCTTTCCTATAAGGTTAAGCTACGTCCGGAGGAAATTAATCCTTACCTTGAATCTGTCGGGTCTACTCCTCTTACAGAGTCGAAGCACCTTGTTGAGTTAGTCTCCCGTCCTGAACTCTCACTCGCAGAACTGCTCCGTTTTGTTCCACGTGGAACTTTTCCGCAGGAAGTGGTTACTTCTGTGGAAGTCTCTTTGAAGTATGCCGGGTATATTGACCGGGAAAAACTGCAGGCGGAGAAAAACAATAGGCTGGAATATATTAAGATTCCTGCCGACTTTGATTTTGCCAGTATTCAAGGTTTAACCATTGAATGCAGACAAAAACTGGCAAAATATAAGCCTGAGACTATTGCTCAGGCTTCCAGAATCTCGGGCGTTTCTCCCGCCGATATTTCCGTTTTGTTGGTTTATTTCGGCCGATAATGCTTATTATTGTTCCACGTAGAACAGAAACTATAGCCGCTTTAATGCGGCTTTTATTATATCTTCCACGCGTGCAGTGGGATTGTCTTTGAGAATACCAGGCAGAACCTTGCCGATGTTGGCCTTGGTAAAACCAAGCATGACGAGTGCTGTTGTGGCTTCTTCCGCCAAGGCGGAACTCTCTGTCTTGAACAGGGCTCCTGCCTCACTCCCCTCGCCCTTGACAACTTTGTCCTTCAGCTCTAGAACAAGCCTTTGGGCGCTCTTAAGACCGATTCCCTTGACGCTTTTTATGCGGTTGATGTTTTCCGAAAGGATGGCTTGACGGATCTCTTCCGATGTAAGAGAAGATAACATCATCCTGGCTGAAGCCACACCGATTCCTGAGACGCTGATGAGCAGGCGGAACAGCTCCCGCTCGTCTTTTGTTGCGAATCCAAAGAAGAGTTCCTCGTCTTCACGGATATAATGATGGATGTAAGCCACCGCCTGTGTTTTCTGCTGAAAAGCCTCGTAGGTTTGCAGGGATATTAGGATAGAGTACCCTATTCCCGCGTTTTCAAGGATTAACTCGGTGGGCGTTAATTCAATGATTTGTCCTTTTATATAGTCTATCATATTGCAAAAATATGTAAATTTGCACACTTATACAACCCTAAAATGAGTATCGAACACATAAGGAAACAGTTTCCTATTTTAGGCTCCAAGGTGTACGGAAAGCCGCTTGTCTATTTGGACAACGCGGCTACAGCCCAGCGTCCGATCTCCGTTCAGGAAACTTGGAACCGCCTGGTCCAGGAAGAAAACGCCAACATCCATCGGGCGGTTCATTATCTGTCTTCCCGTGCCACGGATGCTTTTGAGGATACCCGTGAGTGTGTAAGGAGGTTTATCAAGGCCAAGTCCCGGGAAGAAATTGTCTTTACTTCCGGGTCCACCGCAGCCATCAATCTGGTTGCCTTTTCCTTTGGCGAGGCGTATGTACGGGAAGGTGATTACATTGCTGTAACGGTTGCGGAGCATCACTCTAACCTGGTTCCCTGGCAGATGCTCTGCCAGCGCAAAGGTGCTCATCTTTGTATAATAGATGTTGGTTCCGATGGAAGCATCGACCCGGTCTCTTTGGAAGAACAACTGGACAAAAGCCCTAGAATTTTAGCTATTACACACATTTCCAATGTGTTAGGTGTTGTAAATCCCATTAAAGCCATTGTTCAGCAGGCACATTCTGCAAGTGTTCCCGTGCTTGTTGATGGTTCCCAGGGGATAGTCCACGTTCCTGTGGATGTACAGGATTTGGATTGTGATTTCTATGTCTTCTCCGGCCATAAACTATATGCTGCCACCGGTACCGGTATCCTTTACGGAAAGCAGAAATGGCTGGAGGCGATGCCTCCTTATATGGGCGGCGGAGAAATGATCAACTCCGTTAGTTTTATCCATACAACTTATGCTCCCCTGCCCCATAAGTTTGAAGCTGGCACCCAGGATTTCAACGCCATACCCACCCTGGTTCCCGCTATCGATTTTACCACGGAGGCTCGTTGGGACCCTCAGGTAAAGAAAGAACAAGACGCGATTTTTGACTTGATTTACAAGGAGTTAACATCTAATCCGGACATCCGCTTGTTTGGAGATTGTTCAATTCCAAAAATAAAGGTTCCCCTCTTCTCTTTTGCTGTTGTAGGAGCTCACCATGAGGATCTGGCCCTGATTTTGGATAAGATGGGCATTGCCGTCCGTTCCGGCCAGATGTGTGCCGAACCGCTGATGGACCACCTTGGAGTTACCGGCCTGCTGAGGGTATCCTTTGCTCCCTACAACACTTTTGAGGAGGCGGAGTACTTTATAGGTGCTTTGAAAAAAGCCATAAAAATGCTGGTATAATATATAGAGTTTCGCATAATGCGAAACCACCTCTTTTAAAGCCCGAAGGGCGTCAGCAAGTCCCTTCCCCGAGGGAAGGGATTTAGGGAAGGGGTAACGTGAATAAAAGAATGTGCGGTGGGTAAAGTTTCGCAAGCGCACCTTACATTCAAAATATATAATTACTTATCACTTGCGAAACTTGAGTAGTATTAGGTATGCTCACGCTGGAAGAAAAGAAAGCAACCGTTATAGAGGATTTTTCCTTGTACGATGAGTGGCTGGACAAATACGAGTACCTGATTGAACTGGGGAAGAACCTGGAACCGTATCCGGAGGAAAACAAGACTGAAGACCGCCTGATAAAAGGCTGTCAGTCCCGCGTTTGGCTGGACTATACCCTAACGGACGGGCGTCTTTTTTTCCGGGCCGACAGCGATGCCATCATCACGAAGGGTATCATTTCTCTTTTGGTAGATGTCTATTCCGGCCGCACCCCGGAAGAAATTGCCGGGGATGATTTTGCTTTCCTGGAGGAAATCGGCCTGAAGGAGAACTTGTCCCCTACCCGCGCCAACGGATTGGTTTCCATGATAGAGAAGATTAAAGAAATTGCCGGAGACAGCCGGCAATGACAAAACTGTCATTCTGAGCGAAGCGAAGAATCTATGGAAGACGTTAAGAAAGAAGTACTCACCGCAGAAGATGTGAAGGAGTTGCAGCCCCTTTATGCCGCTGTCATCGCTGCCATAAAAGAGGTTTACGACCCCGAAATTCCCGTTAATATCTATGACCTGGGCCTGATCTACGAACTCACCATCAGCAAGGCCCGGGAGGTCTTCATCTTGATGACTTTTACCGCCCCCAACTGCCCCATGGCCGATCAGGTGCTGGCCGAAGTGCAGCAGATGGTGCAGGATGTTCCCGGCGTAACGAAATGCTCCATAGAACTCACTTTTGAACCCGCCTGGGACCGCAGTATGCTCTCCGAAGAAGCCCGGGTGGAGCTGGGACTGGACTACGAAGAAGACGATTACGGCAAGCTGGATGGAGAGAATTGAAGTATATCTGGGCCTAGGGACCAACGAGGGAAACCGGGACCTGAACCTCCTGCGGGCCATGAATCTCATGGACGAGGCCTTTGGGATGCATCCGGAGAGGATTTCCCGCATCGTGGAGACGCCCGCCTGGGGCTTTGAAGGCCCGGATTTCCTGAATCTCTGCGTTATGTACCGCCTGCCGGTGAAGGGTATGCCGGAGGAGCAGGCCACGGAAATCCTGCATCAGGTAAAGGTTATAGAACACACGATGGGAAGGCTGGAAGAAGTCCTTTTCGATGCCGATGGAAAACGTATCTACCACAATCGGCCCATAGATATCGATATCTTACTTTTTGGAACGGAAAGAATTCAAACAGAGGCGCTTACTATTCCACACCCATTCATAGCCCAACGGGACTTCGTACTGAAGCCGTTGCTGGAAATATCGAAACCCAACGTTCGCGAAGCATTTCCGGAAATATTTGCGTAAATTTGTAATTCTGTTTTGTCATTCGAAGAATCTAATATAATTATAGTATATGACACAAGATGAACTTTTCAAGGTACTGGTAGCCCATTGCAAGGAATATGGCTTCATTTTCCCCTCCAGTGAAATTTACGACGGCCTGGCCGCCGTGTACGATTACGGCCAGATGGGCGTCCAGCTAAAGAACAATATCAAGAACTATTGGTGGGAGGCCATGACCCGCCTGAACGAGAACATCGTGGGTATCGACTCCGCCATCTTCATGCATCCCCGTATCTGGGAAGCCTCCGGTCACGTGGGCGCCTTCAACGACCCCCTTATAGATAATAAGGACTCCAAGAAGCGTTATCGTGCCGATGTCCTCATTGAAGACTATCTGGGAAAAATCGAGGAAAAGATTGAAAAGGAAGTGGCCAAGGGCCGCAAAAAATTCGGAGAGTCCTTTGACGAGGCCCAGTTCCGTGCCACCAACCCCAATGTCCTGCGCGAAAAGGCCAAATACGACGAGGTACACAACCGCTATGTGGCGGCAGAAAAGGCCAACGACTTTGCCGAATATCGGCAGATCATCATCGACTGCAACATTGTCTGCCCCATTTCCGGCACCTGCAACTGGACGGATGTGCGCCAGTTCAACCTCATGTTCTCCACATCCATGGGCTCCACGGCCGATGGCGCCAATCTCATTTATCTGCGTCCGGAAACCGCCCAGGGTATTTTCGTGAACTACCTGAACGTGCAGAAGACCGGCCGGATGAAGATACCTTTCGGCATCGCCCAGATCGGCAAGGCCTTCCGTAACGAGATTGTGGCCCGGCAGTTCATCTTCCGCATGCGGGAGTTCGAGCAGATGGAAATGCAGTTCTTCATCAAGCCCGGCACCGAACTGGATTGGTTCAAAAAATGGAAGGAGACCCGCATGAAATGGCATGTAAATATGGGCATGGGAGCCGAAAATTACCGCTTCCACGACCATGAGAAACTGGCCCACTATGCCAATGCCGCCACGGATATCGAATTCAATTTTCCCTTCGGCTTCAAGGAACTGGAAGGCATCCATAGCCGCACAAACTTCGACCTGGGCAACCACCAGAAGTTCTCCGGCAAGAAGATCGAGTACTTCGATCCGGAGGAGAACAGCTCTTACACTCCTTATGTGATAGAGACCTCCATCGGCGTAGACCGCATGGTGCTGGCCGTCCTGTCCCACTCCTATACCGTGGAGCAGCTGGAAAACGGCGAGGAGCGTGTTGTGATGAAGATTCCGGCCCCGCTGGCACCCATCAAAGTGGCCGTGATGCCGCTGGTCAAGAAGGACGGTCTGCCCGAAGTGGCCCAGAAAGTGGTGGACCTTCTCAAGTACGACTTCTCCTATCAGTACGACGAAAAGGACTCCATCGGCAAGCGTTACCGCCGGCAGGATGCCATCGGCACTCCGTTCTGTGTCACCATCGACCACGACACCCTGGAGGATGGCAGCGTTACCGTCCGCGACCGCGACTCCATGACCCAGGAGCGCGTGAAGATTGAGGACCTGCGTGACCTGATCGAGAAGAAAGTTTCTCTTACCAACCTGCTGAGAAATCTCTAGTATCATGGGTCCGCTGGCGCTGTTCATAACAGCCGTCCTTGCCACCCTGGTCCTGTACTTCTGGGCCCGGAAGGCACAGCTGGAAAAGCAGCTGCTGGAGGAGCGGGAGGAAAACGAGCGCATGCTCTCCACGGCGGAGGACTTGCGCTCGCGCCTTCGTTCGCTGGAGCGCCGGCAGGGAAAAAACAAGGGTTCCCTCTCCGGTTTGGACACCTTGGACCGCCTCTGTGAACAGTACTATATTTACGAGGGAACGGACAATTTTCAACCCCGGATTTTGAAGGAAGTCCGCTCCATCGTGGAGGGTCTCCGCAGCAATCCGTCGGCCCAGAAATCCCTGGAGCAGGCGCTCAATGAATCGGCCGATGAGGTAATGGTGAAGCTCCGCGAAGCCTTCCCGAAATGGAAGGAAGAGGACTTCCTCCTCTACCTCTTTACGGCCTCCGGTTTCTCCTCTACCACCATCTCCACCTTGCTGGAAAAAGACAAGCCATACGTCTATAATCGCCTCTACAGGCTAAAGGAACGCATAAAATCTTCCTCTTCCAACTACCGTACGCTCTTCCTGGACTGCCTGGAAAAGTAAATTTTTAAATAAGTGGTGAACGGCTAAAATGTGGTGGTTTTCGACACCAGATTTGCCGGTTGCGAGAATTATGTAAAAATAGTCGCTTGTAAAGTATTGATAATCAAGTGTTTCTAAAACACATCTGCGAGATTTTTCTTCCGCAAATCTTTTTTTGCTTGAAAAAAAGGTGCGACCTTTGCATCAGAGAAAAACCAAAAACCAAAGATAACGCATTATGGAAGTTAAGAAGAGTCCCAAAGCCAGCCTTGAAAACAAGAAGCTGCTGCTCACCGAGGTCGGCCTGGTGGTCGCCCTCGCCGTTGTGTACGGAGCCTTCAACTGGTCTTCCCGCGAAGCCCAGGTAGCCGTGCTGGAAGACACCACCCAGGTAGTGGTGGAAGACGAGATGATCGCCATCCAGAACGAACTCCCGCCGCCCCCGCCCGAGGCCCCGTCCATCCCTGTCCTGTCGGACCAGATCGATATCGTGGACGATGATATCAAGCTGGACGACGACATGTTCATCAACCTGGAAGACGACGCCAATCTGGCCGTGGATATCCAGGACTACCGTGAAGCCGTAGTGGAAGAAGAGGAAGTGGAGGAGGAAGCCATTCCGTTCCAGCTCGTGGAGCAGAAGCCGTCCTTCAACGGTGGCGACGCCAACGAATTCTCCAAGTGGGTGAACTCCCGTCTGGTGTATCCGGAAATCGCCAAGGAGAACGGTGTGCAGGGTCGTGTCACCCTCATGTTCACCGTGGAGGCCGATGGTCGTGTAACCAACGTGCGCGTTGTGCGTGGCGTGGATGAATCCCTGGATAAGGAAGCTGTCCGCGTGGTGTCCAGCTCCCCCAAGTGGAAGCCCGGCCGTCAGCGTGACCGCGCTGTGAAGGTTACCTACACCTTCCCCGTAATCTTCCAGCTCCGCTAAATGGCAGAGTCATTTTCCGAAATAGGCAGAATCGAGGCGATAGACCAGCTCTATCGCCTTTCTGCATATAATCCGGTAGCCGGGCTCACTTACCAGGCCGATAAGGGTGGAAAAGTGACTACGGCAGCCCGGATGTATCTGGAGGGTATCGACTTCAACCTGGTTTACTTCCCGCTGAAGCACCTGGGGTACAAGTGCGTCATCGGCGTAACGGGTGAACTTTATGCTGCCCTTGCGCATCCCAAACTCCTGAACGTAGTGCTGGGCATATCGGCCAAACTGGACCTGCCGCAGGTGAAAGACCTTTGGATGGGCATTACCGTGGCGGCCAAGGAGCACGGCTACGAGGCGGTGAATCTGGACCTGCAACCCTCGGGTAACGGCCTGTACATTTCCCTGGCGGCGACGGGGGAGACTTCCCTGCTCACCGACAAGCGCCGCAGCGCCGCCAAGAGCAAGGACCTCATCTGCGTTTCCGGTGCCTTGGGTGCCGCCTACCTGGGCCTTCAGTTGCTGGAGCGCGGCGCCCGCACCTTCGCCCAGAACGGCACACAGCCGGACATGACCCAGTACAAGATGCTGGTAGGCGATTACCTTCGGCCCGAATTGGAGGCCGATACCGTCTCCTGCCTGGAGGATGCAGAGATTTACCCTCCTTACGGATACTTCGTCACCAGGGGCCTTTCCGATGCCCTCAAGCGCCTTTCCCGCGACAGCGGCCTGGGCGCCAAGGTCTATGCCGATAAAATCCCCTTCGAAGGCAACAGCTTCCAACTGGGCAAGGAGTTGGACATAGATCCGGTATCGGCCGCCATGAACGGTGGCGACGACTTCCGCCTGCTGTTTGTAGTGCCCATCCTGTACCTGGAAAAATTCCGCCGGGAGTTCCAGACCTTCGATATCATCGGCCATCTGGCCCAGCCGGAAGCCGGCACGGTGCTGGTCACCCCGGAAGGCGTGGAGTTTCCGGTGAAGGCACAAGGATGGAGTGAAGACTAAGTAATTGAAGCATAGTTATTTCCATGAATACCCTGCTGTACAGTGACAGCAGGGTATTTGCGTAAATACTTGATAGATAACCAATAAAGAAAAACCATAAAAGCTTTTTGTGAATCCCGGAAGAAAGACTTATCTTTGTTCCTATGAGTTTTGTGCATCTTCACGTCCATACCCAGTACTCCATCCTGGACGGACAAGCTTCCATAGAAAACCTTTTTAACCGGGCCGAAGAGCTGGGGATGCCCGCCCTGGCCATTACGGACCACGGAAACATGTACGGCGTCAAGGAGTTCTTCAAGTTCGCCAAGAAGCATCCGGCCGTGAAGCCCATCATCGGCTGTGAGATTTATGTCTCCAAGGGGGACCACCGCGTAAAGGAAAAGGGCTATTATCACCTGATTCTGCTGGCCAAGAACTACAACGGCTACAAAAACCTTATAAAAATAGTCTCGGAGGCCCACATCAACGGCATGTACTATCGGCCCCGGGTGAGTCACGAGGTTATTGAGCAGTATCACGAGGATTTGATTTGTTCATCGGCCTGCCTGGCGGGAGAGGTGCCGCGCGCCATCATGGCCCGGGACGAGGAAGCGGTGGAGAGGGCCATCTTCTGGCACAAGCGCGTTTTCGGGGAAGATTATTACCTGGAGGTGATGAAGCACAAGACGGAGGTTCCCGGCCTCTCCAACGAGCTGTACGAACAGCAGTGCTTCTACACGGAGGAAATTTTCCGCCTGGCCCAGAAGCACGGCGTAAAGGTAATTGCTACCAATGACGCCCATTTCGTGCGCAAGGAGGACGGCCCGGCGCACGACCGCCTTATCTGCCTCACCACCAATGCCGATATCAACGACCCGAATCGCCTCCGCTACACCCAGCAGGAATACCTGAAGAGCGAGGAGGAGATGCTGGCGCTGTTTCCGGAACACCCGGAGGCGCTGGCCAACACCCTGGAAGTGGCCGATAAGATAGAGCGCTATGAGATAGACTGCGGCCACGTGCTGCCCAAATTCGAGCTTCCGGAGGCTTTTCTGGCCGATATCGGCACGTATCTGGATAAATACAAGGACGTGATAGAAGCCGGCCGCTACAGCGAAGAAAAGGACGGAGCAAAGACCTACCGCGGGGACGAATTCTGCAACAGCGTGGCCTACATGTGCAAGCTGGCCTACGACGGCGCCCGCGTCCGCTATGGGGACAGCCTGAACGAAGTGCAGGCCGAACGGCTGGACTTCGAGCTCAAGACCATCTCCCGCATGGGCTTCCCGGACTATTTCCTCATAGTCCAGGACTTCATCAACTGGGCCAAGAACAACGGTATTTCCGTGGGGCCGGGCCGAGGCAGTGCCGCCGGCAGCGCCGTGGCCTACTGCTTGGGCATCACCAATCTGGACCCCATCCGCTACGACCTGCTGTTCGAGCGTTTCCTCAATCCGGAACGCATCTCCATGCCGGATATAGACGTGGACTTCGACGATGATGGCCGATACCGCGTAATCCAGTACGTACAGGAGAAATACGGCGTGGACCATATTTCCCACGTGATAACCTTCGGGACCATGGCCACCAAACTGGCCCTCAAGGACGTGGCCCGCATTTCCGGCCTAAGCGTGGATGAGAGCAACGCCCTCACCAAGCTGATACCGGACCGTGCGCCCTACAAGATAAACCTGAAGAACTGCATAGAAAACGTACCGCAGCTGAAAGAACTGGCCACCACCGGTCCGGAGAAGGTGCGGGACACCATCAAATACGCCACGCAGCTGGAAGGCAGCATCCGCCAGACGGGCATCCACGCCTGCGCCATGATCATCGGCCGGGGCAACCTTACGGACTACATTCCCATTACCACCGGCACGGACAAAGCCTCCGGACAAACCGTGTGGGTGTCCCAGTACGAAGGCTCCTACATAGAGGAAGTGGGCATGCTCAAGATGGATTTCCTGGGCCTCAAGACCCTCTCCATCATCAAGGAGTGCCTGCGCCTAATCAAGGAGCGCAGTGGGGAAGTAATTGATATTGAGAAGATTCCCATCGACGACCCGGCCACTTACGCCCTCTACGGCCGCGGAGACACCAAGAGCATCTTCCAGTTTGAATCGCCCGGCATGAAGGAATGGCTGCAGCGGCTGCGCCCGGAGCGTTTCGAGGACCTTATCGCCATGAACGCCCTCTATCGGCCCGGGCCGATGGACTATATCCCCAATTTCGTGGCCCGCAAGCGCGGGGAGGAAACCATCGCCTACGACCTGCCGGACATGGAAGAGTACCTGAGCGAAACCTACGGTGTAACGGTGTACCAGGAGCAGGTGATGCTGCTCTCCCGCAAACTGGCGGGCTTCTCCAGAGGCAAGGCTGATAAGCTCCGCAAGGCCATGGGTAAGAAGCAGCTGGAGGTACTGGAGGGCCTTTACGACGACTTCAAGAAAGGCGGCCTGGAGCACGGGCACCCGGAGGAAGTGCTGGACAAGATCTGGAAAGACTGGCGCGCCTTTGCCGAATATGCCTTCAACAAGTCCCACGCCACCTGCTATGCCTGGGTTAGTTACCAGACCGGCTGGCTCAAAGCCCATTACCCTTCCGAATTCCAGGCGGCCAACCTGTCCAACCAGCTCTCCAACATGACGGAAATCATGGAGATTGTGGACGACTGCAAGAAGAATGGCATCAAAGTGCTGAATCCGGACGTCAACGAGTCCGAGTCCGGCTTCACGGTGAATAAGAAAGGGGAAATCCGTTTTGGCCTCAGCGGCATCAAGGGATTCGGTGAAAACATAGCGGAATCCATCCTGAAGGAAAGGCGGGAAAACGGCCTGTTCAAAGATGTCTACGACTTTGTGGAACGCATGGCCGGCAGCGTGAACCGCAAGAGCCTGGAAATCCTGTTGTACGCCGGAGCCCTGGACAGTTTCGGGGCCAAGCGGGCGCTCTACTACCAGCAGAGGGGAAGTAACGGAGAAACTTTCCTGGACGAACTTTCCCGCTACGGAGACTTGTACAGGAACGATACGGTGAATGCGGCCGCGTCCCTGTTCGGTGATATGGAAGAAATGAAGCCGCAGCGCCCGGAAATGCCGGATACCCTGGTGGAAGGAGACATCCTGGAAGAGCTCCAGAAGGAAAAGGAACTGGTGGGCATGTACCTAAGTTCCCATCCGCTGGACCGCTACGACTTCGAGATGCGCAACTTCACCACCTGCAAGATGGTGGATCTCCCTTCTGTGATAAATGATTGCGAAAACCGCAAGCAGACTGCCAAATTGTATGTGGCCGGTATAGTTACAGACTGCAAGATGCTCTCCACCAAAGCCGGAAAGCCTTACTCCCGCACCACCCTGGAAGACTACAGCGGCTCTTATGAGTTAACGCTTTTCGGCAAGGAGCATGAGCAGTTTATGCAGTACATGACGCCCAAGAACACCCTCTTCCTGGAAGGCGAGGTATGTGAGAAGTTCTTCGTGAAGGCGGAAGATCGGGCGCAGGGCAAATTGGCTCCCTACACCTTCCGGCTCAAGAAAGTGACGCTGCTGGGCAATATCACGGACGATATCCTCTCCGGCTTCAGCCTGGACATCACAACTCCCATGCTTACCCAGCAGTTCCGCGAAGACCTGGTGCGGGTAGTAAAAAAACATAAGGGCAAGATTCCTCTCACCCTTTATCTGTACGACCCGGAAACGCACTACCGTATTCAGTTCATCTCCAGAAAGTTCCAAGTTGCCGTCACCTCCGGTCTCATCCAGGACCTCCACAAAATCGGCATAGACCGCTACGAGGTGCTAAAGAAGTAGGCGCTACTTCAGTCCTTTCTCAATCTGGGCGGCCAGGGACTGCCAGTGGGCCTTGGTGGCGTCGTCGACGCCCTTGGCCTTGGCGGCCTTCTTCTGGATGTCCATGAGCTGGCCCTGCAGTAGGGCCTTGCTGCCGGAGACGGTGTCGCTCTTAACCACACTAAGTGCTTGGGTGACATAACGCTGCTGCAGGTAGCGGCGGTAGCTGTCCACCTTGCCGCCCTTGTCCAGTTCCGTGAACACCATGCCGCGAAGGTCGGAAAGGTACTCTTCCGGCGTGTAGTTGCCAGAGCCGTATTCGGCGAACTGCTCCAGGCGGTCCAGCTTGCCGGTGTTCAGCAGCACGGAAGCGCTCACCACATTGTTCACCAGCGTGTAAAGGTAGCTGTCCGGCCGATCCGTAAGATTGAAGATGTAAGGCACATCCACCAGCCAGGAAGGTTTCTGGAACAAATTCTCGTTCAGGAAGTTAAGGGCAGCCTTCTGCCGGGCCTTGGGAACGGGCTCGTACTTGGGACCGGATTCTTCGATGCTCTTGTTGGTGATAAAATGTCCGCCGATATTGGCCGCCACGTGACCCAGATAGCGGTTATACTGGCTGGTAACGGCCGAATACATCCGGCTCACGTTCTCGTACTGGTCGCCTTCCTCCTTGTTCCACTCGGGAATCTGGCCGATGATGCGCTTGAGGTTCTTAATACCGTAGTTGCTGGCGGCCACTGCGTCGTCGCTCAGATCTTCCGTGAGGGCACGCGGGTCATTGTCGCGGCCTTCTCCGCCGAACCACAGGCGCGGATTTTCGGCCAGGCGGGCCACAATCACCTTGTTCCAGTAGAGGTGGTCCTCCTTGGGCGTAGCAAAGTCCGTGGGCGTGTAGCCGAACTCGATGGCCCACTTGTCGTAGTCGTTGATGCGCGGATAGATGCCTTCCTTGCCGATATTGTCCTCCGGCTGCGCCACGTAATTGAAGCGGGCGTAGTCCATGATGCTCACGGTGTGGCCGTTCTTCTCCACCCATTCCTTGTCGCGGAGCTTCTCCACGGGTGTCTTGCTGCTGGAGCCCATGTTGTGCCGGAGACCCAGCGTGTGGCCCACCTCGTGCGAGGAAACGAAGCGGATGAGGTCGCCCATCAGTTCGTCGTCATATTTCATCTTGCGGGCGCGCGGGTCAATGGCTCCGGCCTGCACCTGATACCAGTCGTGCACCAGGGTCATTACATTGTGATACCAGCCAATATGGGATTCGATAATCTCCCCGGAACGCGGGTCGTGCACATTGGGGCCGTAGGCATTGGCCGTGGGGGAGGCCAGGTAGCGGATTACGGAGAAACGGGCGTCTTCCAAGCTCATGCCCAGTTCCTCGGCGTTCTCCGGCCACTCTTCGGCATGGATGGCGTTCTTCCAGCCGGCCTGCTCAAAGGCCTTCTGCCAGTCGTTTACGCCGGCAATGAGGTAAGGGCGCCATTGCTTGGGCGTTGCGGGGTCTATGTAATAGACGATGGGCTTGATGGGTTCCACCAGCTCTCCGCGACGCTGCTTCTCGCGGTCCTCGGGACGTGCTTCCAGGCGCCAGCGGGTGATGAAGCGGACGGTCTCCACGCCCTGCTGCTCATCCGAGAACTGGCTGTAACCACCGGCAAAGAAACCAACGCGGGAGTCGAACCAGCGGGCCTGCATGGGCTTCTCCGGCAGCAGGACCATGGAAGTGTTCAGCACAAGGGTCACCGTTCCGGCTTCCCGGCCGGCGGGGAGCATGGTCTGGCGGGCCGGGCCGCCGGGACCACCGGGAGCTCCACCGGGCGCGCCCTGCGGCTGGCTATAGTTAAAGGTCTTGGTAACAGTTACTTCCGTGTTGATGGGATAGGAACGGATGCTCTCTATGAAGGAGGCGTCACCCTTTACCCCGCCCAGATTGTACTGCCGCTTGGCCATGCTGCTCAGGGAGAACACCTGTACGTCACCCTCGAACAGGCTGTTGGCCTTGATGCGAGTAGCTTTCTCGCCGCCCTTTTCGGGCTTGAAGGAAGCCACGATGGGGTTCTCCGAACTCACCTTCACGGCCTTGTAGATAGCCTGGTCCTCATCGGCCTGGATGTTCACGATATCGGCCCGCAGGAGCAGGTTGCCGTTGGAGGCTTTCTCCCAGTAGAGCATGTTCTCGTTCACTTCCTCGCCGCCGTACTCGCTGGCGCCGGGGGTCATGCTTACGTAACGGGTCACTGTGAGGAAGCGCCGGCCCAGCAGGCTGTCCGGAATCTCCAGGTACCAGTCGTTGTTGTTGTGCGCCACGCCGAAGAGGCCGGGCTTGAAGTTAAGATTGACAGGCGTTTCCGTCTTTTCAGGGGCACCGTCTTTGGGGGCGGGACCTCCGGGGCCGCCAGGGCCTCCGGGACGGGGACCACCAGGCCCCTGGGCCAGGGCAGAAGTACAGAAAAGGGCCGCTGCGGCCAGTAAGGTAAGAATCTTCTTGTCCATAAAGCATTGAGTTTTATGGGGGTGAAGATATGTAAAATATTTTAAAAAAGCAAGTTATTCTTCCTGTCGGGCCTGGTTCACGGGAATGGAACGGCCGTCGCTGTAGGCCACGATGCGTGCCTCCGGGAACCCCAGTTTCCGCACCACGTTCAACTGCTGCAGGGCCAGCCGGTAAGTGGGAAAGAGTCCTACGAAGTAGGAATAGCGCAGATTGGAGTTCAGCCGCTCATATACCGGCGAAAGGCCGCCGAAACGTTCTTCCCGCGCATGCTGGGCCGATGTGAACAGGTAGATTTGATAGACGATACCCGCCGGCAGCGTATCGTCCCCAGTCAGGGCCCCAACATCGGCAACCTCGAAGACAAAGTTCCCATCCGGCTTACCCACAGCCAGGTTCAAAGGGGCGCCAAGGGCCTGTTGCCGGAAGGCGAACTCCTTCGGCCCTTCTTCCGGGGCCTCTCCTTCCTGGGCCGAAGCCACCGCACCCCGCCGCAGGAAAAGGGTCTCTATCCGCCGGATTTCCTTATTCGCGGCGGAAATCCTGTCCCTGATGGGTTCCAGAGCGTTTTCCCGGAGCCGGATCAGGGCCGACAGGCTGCTGGCCGCCTCCGCATCGGAGGCCAGAGTGAGCCGCTGCCGCAGGGCGTCCAGGTCCTTCTCCCGCCGGTACAGGGAATCCCGGAGCGAGCGCACTTCGGCCATTTTCCGCATGTACAGACGTGTATCGGCATTCCCGGAAACCCTTCCGGAAGTTGCCAGGTTTTTGGAGGGAATCAGAGCCTCCAGCTGCTCCAGCAGCTCTTCGTCGTGGACAGCGCTCCTTAAAGGAAATGCCTCGTACTCAAGTACATAAATATAAACGCTATCCTTTCCGCAAGAACGGTTGGAGGCCAGTAGGGTATATTGCCCGTCCTCCGTGTGGGTGAGCAGGAAGTCGTCGGAGGGGGAATTGAAGGGTATGCCCATGTTCTCCGGTTTTCCCCAAATACCGTTAACCTCGTCCCAGGTGCTGGAAAAAAGGTCGAAGCCGCCCATGCCGGGAAGGCCGTCGGAGGCGAAATACAGCGTCCGGCCGTCCGGAGACAGCATGGGGAAAATCTCGCTGCCGGTGGAAAGCAGGGCCTCGGCGGGGTGCCTGGGAGCGCGCCACAGGGAATCGGCCCGCTTTTCAGAGAGGAAAAGGCTGCGGGAGCCGGACAGGTCCCGGGCCGAGAAATAAACCACATCGGCTCCATCCGGGAGGAAGAGCGGATACCCCTCTTCGGTGTCAAAAACGTTGGGGGAAGCGTGCCAGGCGCTGTCCGGGAGCGGATAGTACAGGAAAAAGTCTTCCCGGGAGAAGCGTTCGCGGGCTATCACCCGGGGATTGGCGCAGTTTTCGGCCAGAACCGCCCGGATGCGGCGCTCCTGTGACAGGCTGTCTGCCTGCTCCTGGCCCCAAAGGGCCGATGCCGGGAGAACCAGCAGGAAAAATATGAGCCAAAACCGCTTTCTCATACCTGTTTAAGCCTACAAAATTAAGAAATAGTTACGAGAAAGTTCGTAAATCAGAAAAAAATCGTAAATTTGCAACCTATTTTGCCGTGGTGTCTTTTGGTACCGCGGGAAACGTTGACAATATATAATTTAAAACAATAAAAACATGCAAAGCAAAGGTTGGATCAGATTTGTTGCTATCCTTCTTGCCATCGCAAGTATCTGGCAGCTCTCCTTCACGGTGATTTCCCGTCTGCAGGAGAGCAAGGCTGCCAAATATGCGGAGGCACAGGCGCAGCAGTTCGTGGAAACTAACAACATTGCCCCGGAAATCCGCGAATTCGTGGCAGACTCCGTGGCCAACATCAGAAACAGGGCATATATAGACTCCATCGGCTCCGAAAAGGTGTTCCTCGGATATACCTATCAGAGCGTGAAGGAAAAGGAAATCAACCTGGGTCTGGACCTCAAGGGCGGTATGAACGTTATGCTGCAGGTGCAGCTGGAAGACCTGGTGAAAGCCCTTTCCGGCAACAGCACGGACCCGGATTTCGTCGCCGCGCTCGCCCAGGCCAAAGCCAATAACGTGAACTCCAGCCAGGATTTCATCGGCCTGTTCGAGGAAGCCTGGAACCAGGTGGCCCCCACCCGTCGTCTGGCCGAGGTCTTCGGCACCTACGAGCTTCGCGACAAGGTAAAGCCCGAATCCACCAACAAGGAAGTGGTGGATGTGATCCGCAGCGAGGCCAAGAGCGCCGTGGACAACTCCTTCAATGTGCTCCGTAACCGTATCGACCGCTTCGGTGTCACCCAGCCCAACATCCAGCAGGTGGGTAACTCCGGCAAGATTCTCATCGAACTTCCGGGTGTGAAGGATCCGGAACGTGTCCGTAAGCTCCTGCAGGGCACTGCCTCCCTGGAATTCTGGCCCACTTATCAGGGCAGCGAGGTGGACCTGTATGCCGCCGACGCCCGTGTGGCAGAGATCCTGAACAACCTGGGTGACAGCACTGCAGTGGCCAATCCGCTGTTCCAGGTGCTCTCCCCGTCCGGTTGGGACAACGCCTGCATCGGCTTCGCTTCCGGTGTGGATACCGCTACCGTGAACAGCTACCTGGCCATGGCCGCCGACGTACTCCCTCAGGGTTTCCGTCCCATGTGGTCCGTAAAGCCTTCGGACCTGGTCCAGGGCAACAACCTCTATGAACTGGTTGCCATCAAGTCTACTTCCCGCGACGGCAAGGCTCCGCTGGACGGCGGCGTTGTTACGGACGCGCGCGTAGAATTCCAAGGTAGCCAGCGCGGCGGCAACGGCGCCCCTTCCGTGAACATGACCATGAACGCAGAAGGAGCTTCCATCTGGGCCCGCCTCACCAAGGACAACATCGGCAAGCAGGTTGCCATCGTCCTGGACGGTCTGGTGTATTCGTACCCTACCGTTAACACCGAAATCCCCAACGGCAGTTCCGTAATCACCGGTAACTTCGACATCGAAGAGGCCGAGGACCTTGCCAACGTGCTCAAGTCCGGTAAGCTGCCGGCTCCGGCCACCATCATTCAGGAGCAGGTTGTGGGCCCGTCCCTGGGTTCCGCTTCCATCCGCGCCGGTCTCATCTCCTTCCTCATCGCCTTCTGCCTGGTGCTCATCTACATGGTATTCTTCTACCAGGGCGCCGGTCTTATTGCCGATGTGGCCCTGCTGTGCAACGTGCTGCTGCTCTTCGGCGTGCTCGTGAGCTTCGGTGCCGTGCTCACCCTGCCGGGTATCGCCGGTCTGGTGTTAACGCTGGGTATGGCCGTGGATGCCAACGTGATTATCTATGAGCGTATCAAGGAGGAACTGGCGGCCGGCAAGGGCTTCTCCAAAGCCGTGGCCGATGGTTACAAGAACGCCTACTCCGCCATTATCGACGGTCAGCTCACCACGCTCATCACCGGTATCATCCTCTACATCTTCGGTTCCGGTCCTGTGCAGGGCTTTGCCACCACGCTCATCATCGGTATCATCACTTCGGTGCTCACCTCCATCTTCATCACCCGCATCATCTTCGACGACCGCATTGCCAAGGGCAAGACCGTGGCCATGTCCAACAAGCTCACTGCCAATATCCTCAAGAATACGCATGTGGACTTCATCGGCCTCAAGAAGTGGTCCTACATCATCTCCGGCGCCCTCATCGTGATTGCCATTGCCAGCATCTGCTTCAAGGGCTTCAGTTATGGTGTAGACTTCACCGGCGGCCGTACTTTCGTGGTCCGCTTCGACCAGAGCGTCACCGCCGAGCAGGTCCGTTCTTCCGTGGAAGACACCTTCCGTCTGGCGGCCGAGCAGGCTGGCCTGGACCAGTACTCCGTGGAAGTGAAGCAGTTCGGTGGAGATTCCCAGATGAAGATCACCACCCAGTACAAGAACGACAGCGAGAGCACGGAAGTGGACGCCGAGGTGGAAGGTCTGCTGTACAACGCCCTGAAGGGCTTTTACGCAGAGAACATCCAGCTGGCCGATTTCACCTCCACGCTGGAGAACCCCAACGGTATCATCTCCTCCGACAAGGTGGGTCCTACCATCGCCCGTGACATCACCCGCAGCGCCTTCATCGCAGTGTTCCTGGCCCTCATCGCCATCTTCATCTACATCGCCTTCCGCTTCAAGGGTTGGACCTGGGGTCTCGGCGGCGTGGTGTCCCTGGCTCATACGGCCATCATTGTGATCGGCTTCTTCTCCCTGTTCAACGGTATCCTGCCGTTCAACCTGGATGTGGACCAGACATTCATTGCGGCCATCCTTACCATCATCGGTTACGCCATCAACGATAACGTGGTTATCTTCGACCGTATCCGTGAGCAGCGCGGCCTGCACCCGAAGGAAGAGTTCCGTACCACGGTGAACACGGCTCTCAACGCCACCCTCACCCGTACCATGAACACCTCCATCTCCACGCTCCTCCCGATGCTCGCCATCGCTATCTTCGGCGGTGAAAGCATCCGCGGTCTGGCCGTGGCCCTGTGCTTGGGTGTAATCATCGGAACCTACGCTTCCATCATGATTGGTACGCCCGTCATGTACGACGCTACCATGGCTGCTGCCAAGAAGAAGGCTCAGAAGTAATTCTTTAAGGAACTCTATTTACGATCTTAGTCATGTTTTGATGGAAAAACATGACTAAGATTGTTTTTAGACCCACTCTTAGTCAGGAAACAGGTGTAAAACGTGACTAAGACCGTTTTGGATAGGATTCCTATTGTTGTTGTTTGAGCCAGGCGGCGGGGGAGAGGCCGGTGACGGTGGTGAAGTTGCGGTAGAAGGTGGCGTTGCTGGAGAAGCCGGCTTCTTCGGCCAGGGTGGTAATCTTGGCGGTGGGGTTGGCCAACAGCAGGCGCTGGACGTAGCGGATGCGGTAGTCGTTCACAAAACTCTTGAAGGAGCCGCCGTATGCCCCGCTGATGCAGCCGCGTACGTAGGCCACGTTGGTGCCCAATTCGGCCGCCAGGTCCTCCACTTTCAGGTCCGGTTTTTTAAACAGCTCTTTCTCCTCCATCAGGGTTTGGATGCGCGTCATCATGTCCGTGAACACGGCGGCGCCCTGCTGCTCTATTTCCCGGGCCGATTCCGCCGGGGCCGGTTTTCGGGTGAAACGCCAGCCTATCCAAACAAGGCTGGAGGCACACACTATCCCGCACAGTAGGCCCAGCCACCAGGGCAGGCCGCCTTTTTCCGGCAGGGGTTCCGTGTGGAGGATGAAGGCCGATGCAATGGGATAGTATTCGTCCAGTCCCGGCCGGCCGCCCAGAATGGCTATGCGGCCGCCCGGCAGCAGCACCGGGTTCATGGCATAGGGCGAAGGAAGGTCTTCGGGTAAATCGGCCCGGTATAACGTGAGGGGGGCTTTACCGCTGCGGAGAGCTTTTTCGTATTCTACCCTGGTAACATAGATCCGGTTCATACCCAGGCTGCTCTGCACTATCCAGGCGCAGGACTGTTCCCTGTCGGCCAAAAGGACAATATGGCGGGTAAGTTTTTCTCCCTCAGGTCCTTCCAGCGAGATGGGGCGCTCCGTTTCCAGCACGGAGAATTCCTCCCCAATCAACTTGATAAGCCCTGGCTGTCCATCGGCCTTGCGGATGGCGGGGAAGAGCCAGGCATAGCCGCCAACGGCTTCATCGCCGATGAAAAACTGGCTCATCTGTCCCCCGTCCAATGGCGTCCAATCTTCCCATTCCTGCAGCAGTGGAACTTCGAAAGGCTCGCCCTGCAGGCGTTCCACGATGGGCTCCAGCGCTTCGTCCCGGGTGCCGACGCTGCTGAAAATGATGGCATTGTCCGGGGAGGTCTGGAAAATATAGGGGGAAACCCGTTGCAAGGCCGATCTCCGCACCGTTGCAGGGCCTCCCGGGACGGAATAGGTGGAGGTATAATCGGCAGAATACCAGTTTCCACTGATGACCACGGTGCTGTCGGAAAGTTGTGCAGCGGCTGGCCGGGTGCGGCGTTGGTCCATGATGGGAAGCGGGGTGAAGCTGTGGGTTTGGGCGCTGTACAGTTCCACGCCCGGGGTTTGCCCCTCGCCGAAAGCCTCTGCGCACCCGCCGCCCATCAGGATTTCTCCCGTATTTAAAACAAGGCCGAAGCCGTAGTCGTGCGGGAAGTAGCTGTCAATCAGATGCCAGGCCCCGTCTCGGTAATATTCGGCCGTATTCGTGGGAATGAAACCGGTGGTATGCCCGCCGATGACCGTCAGTTCCCCGTTCACAAAAGCCGCCGTGTGCGCATTCCGGGGAATATGCAGGTCCGGAAGGCGCTCCACGGCCATCTGCCACACATCCCCTGCGGCCTGCGTCCCGCCGGGTTTGGGGGCGCAGGCCGAGAGGAGGATGGCAAGGGATATGACAATCGGCCGCTCCACTCCTGCAAAGATAGGAAATTATTACGGCTTGGGCGTAAATACCCAGGTGTCGTCTGCTGCGGTGGTGGTTGTTACCGTCCGCAGGAGATTCGGGAGGGTGCTCCAGTCTACGGATGCAGGGTCGGAGAAGTATCCGGACATATCCAGACCGTCAACGGTGAATGCTGCAGGGGAGTCTCCATACGTGATCATCCGCGTGGCGGTGGGGCCTTGAATCAGGGTAAGGCTGGTTATGCCCGGGGAAATGGTGATTTCTTCGCAAACGGTGGGATTGCCAAAGCCGGAGAAGCCGATGGCGGCCTGTCCCTCCACATCCGAACTTGAAGTCACCGTACCGCCGGAAATGAGAATGCTTCTGGTATGAACGGCATAAGACCAGCCGCTCCTGTGCCAGGTGGCTCCAATACCGGGGCCTATATGACCTATGGCGTTGACGGTTCCCCCGCTGATGGTTAAAGTTCCGCCGGTAGTTCCATCCTTGCTATGGACGACGATGCCTGCGACATTGGCCTCGGGCCCTCCCCAGAAAGTGCTGTTTCGTCTCTGTTCCGCCGTAACAGTGCCACCACTGATAACTACATCGCCGCCATTGGCATAGATACCCTGGGCATCGCCCCTGGCAAGGACTTCACCTCCGGAGATGGAAAGCGTCTTTTCTGCATAGAGCGATACATAAGCCTCCGTGTCGGCATTCACGGTGCCTCCCGTAATGCTCAGATTTCCTGCGCCGATACATCTGGTTGCCCCGGCCCCGGCATTTAGGTTGTACGTTCCGCTTTCTATCACGATATCGGCATTATAATTCTCGCATATAATGGGCCCGGTGCAATAGTAGGCGTTCACATTCAGCGTTCCCGTTCCGCGGAAGGTGGCGGTGCTGCCTTCTTTGATGAAGACGGGATTGTCGTCGCTGTTGTCAATGGTGTTTGTTCCTGAAGATACAACTATAGCGTCGCCATTCAGGTTTAGTTTATACATGGAGGCATTCTCCAGCGTAATAACGGAACCGCCTCCGGCAACATTTACGGTCCTGTCTGTCTTGCTGCCATACAGGGTGGCATTGACGCCGGAGGGGATTTCCACCGTCTCGGTGGTGGCCGCCAGGTCGATGGCCATAGCGAAGTTGTTAAAGGCCAGGGTAATGTTGGTGATGGCGCTGCGGCCCACCGTGATGCCTGCATTGGCCGTACGGGTTTGGGTGAGGCCCTCGGTGGTGAGCAGCGTAATGGTAAAACCGGTATAGGTTCCTGCCGGCACGGCAAAATAGAAGGGACGGGCTTCCGTGCCGATGTCTATACCGGCGCCGCAGTTCAGCGTGACTCCGGCCGTGCCCTCCACGGCGGCCAGGTAGTCGTCATCCACCAGTGTGGCGGCATTGCTTATGACTCCGCTCATGCCTTCGTTGGCGCTCAGCGCGATGGAAGCAACGGAAATATCATCCATGGTGGTTTTTACATTCAGCCGCACGATGCCGCAGATATTCTTGAAGGCCAGGCTGTTGGTTTCGCTTTGGGCATACATGGGAGAACAGCCGATATTGCCTTCCACGTAGGATTGTGTGGCCGGCAGGGTGGGGGTTCCATCGCCATAAATATTGGCGGGATACCAGGCCTTATAGCCGGGCGTAATGGCATCATACCCGGCATAAAGGGTGAAATCGGCTTTTGTCGTAGTGCTTTCCGTAGAATAAATGCCCACATTGGGGGTGGCTTCTGAGTCCACGATGGTTATCCGGTCACCGGCACGCCAGACCACATCATAATTTTCTCCGTTATTGCTCAATGCGGTTTTTGTGTCGGAGCTTTCAGTAGTGGCCGTGAAGACCAAGTGCTTCGCCGGAACAGTCTCTTCGGGGGTTTCAATGGGTGCCGTTTCCCGCTGGCAGGCGGCAAGGGCAAGCGTGGTGGCTATCGCCAGGTACATATATTTTTTCATGGTTCCGCCCTCCTGTTAAAACAATCCAATAAACAAATCTTCACCGTAATCGAAAGCCTCGGTGAAAGGTTCCGTTCCGGCGCTCTGGGCTACAACTCCCTCCAGGGATAGTTCAATGACTTGTGCAGATGGGGCGTCATAGGGCCACTTTTCTGTCTGTGGTGATAGTTCTAGCATGATATCTGTGGTATTATGGTTAGTCTTTGCATCCAAAGATATCCAAAACCCTCCGGGCTATTTGTCTCACGGTCCGGAATTATGTTCTCATTTCTGTAACAATTTTGAGAATGGCTATGTCCTTGTTGATTTTTAATCAATATTGGTTATATTTGCAGAATGCAGCGCAAAAGAGACCATACAGCAACGGGTATTTCCATCCAGGCGGGCCTGATGGTGGTAATTGTGGCGGCCGCAACTCTGGCCGCAACCTCCTTTATCCAGGGTTATTACTCCGCGGAAGGCATCAAGCGGGAGGCCTCCGGACGCGCCATCAGCGAACTGGAGGGCGCACGCAGCGATATTATGGATATCGTGAACCAGGCCGAGGCCGCTGTCCGCAACTGCATTTGGATAGCGCAGTGGTGCCTGGAGAGGACCGACAGCCTTTACCGGGTGCCGGAACGTGTAGTCATGGACAATCCCGTGGTGGTGGGCTCCACCCTGGCTGTGGTTCCCGGCCACCGGCAAGACAAACCTGTGCTTGTGGCCCCCTATGCAGTGCGAAATTTGGTGAGCGGAAAAATCCAAATTCTGTCCCTGGCTACAGAGGAATACGACTATCCCTCCCAGGAATGGTATCTGATGGGCCTGGAAGACGGGGACGGCTACTGGTCGGAACCCTACTTTGACGTAGGCGGCGGCGAGCAGTACATGACCACTTTCTCCATGCCGGTGACGGACGTGGACGGCCAGACGGCTGCCGTCCTCACGGCCGATATCTCCCTGGACTGGCTCACCGCCCTGATTAATGAAATCAAACTGTATCCCAACGCCACCAGTACCCTCCTGAGCCGGGACGGGAACATCCTCGTCATGTCCGGAGACCCTCCCGGAGAGAATGAAAAGTACCAGACCTATACCGTGCCGGTGGAACGCACGGGCTGGACCTTGTCCCTTGCGATTCCGGAGGAGGATTTGTTTGCCAGCGTCCGCCGGGTGGGATATATTGTCCGGTTGCTCCAGCTGCTGGGCCTTGCCATGCTCATCCTCATCCTCCGGGTGGTGACCAAAAACCTGAAGAACCTTCAGAAGGTGCGTGAGCAGAAGGACCGCATGCAGAGCGAGCTCCGCATCGGCCGGGATATCCAGATGTCCATGGTTCCCAAGACCTTCCCTCCCTTCCCGGACCGGAAAGACCTGGATTTCGCCGCCTCCATAGTCCCGGCCAAGGACGTGGGCGGAGACCTCTACGACTATTACATCCGGGACGAAAAACTCTTCTTCTGCATAGGCGACGTTTCCGGCAAGGGCGTTCCGGCGGCTTTGGTGATGACGGTCACCAGAACCTTGTTCCGCGCCATTTCCAGTCATGAATCCAGCCCGGCAAGGATTGTTTCCCTGATGAACGATTCCCTGGCCGAAACCAACGAAAACGAAATGTTCGTCACCTTCTTCCTGGGGGAGATGGACCTGGTTTCCGGGCGGCTTGTTTATTGCAATGCCGGACACAACCCGCCGCTCATCCTCACCAACGCCATTTGCGAGTTGCCAGTGAAACCCAATTTGCCGCTGGGGGTAATGTCCGGCTTCCCCTACGAGGAGCAGGAGCTTGACTTCAAATACGACGACGCCCTTTTCCTTTATACCGACGGTCTCACGGAGGCCGAGAATGCATCGGCCGAACAGTTCGGGGCCAAGCGGATGGATGCGGTCCTGCATCGCCGCCGGAACTCCATCGAGCACCTGAAAGCCATGCAGGCGGCGGTGGACAGCTTCGTGGGCGATGCACCTCAGAGCGACGACCTGACGATGCTCTTCATCCACTACCTGGGCAAGGGAAACGCAGGCAAGGGGGAGCGGCACCTGGTCCTGGAGAACAACATCCGCCAGATAACGCTGCTGGCCGATTTCATTGAGGATATCGGCCAGGAAAAGAATTTAGAGAAGAGCCAGATAAACAGCATCAACCTGGCGCTGGAAGAGGCGGTGACCAATGTAATTCTATATGCCTACCCCAAGGAGACGCCGGGCAAAGTGTACATAGACTCCCTCCTCCGGGAAGACGCCCTCGAGTTCGTCATTTCCGACAGCGGCATCCCCTTCGACCCCACCGCCGCCCCCAAGGCCGATATCACCCTTTCGGTGGAGGAACGGCCCATCGGCGGTTTGGGCATATATCTTGTTAGACAGATCATGGACGAAGTCCATTATGTCCGCGAAGACGGAATGAACAAATTATCAATGATAAAGAAGCTATGAACATTACCATCGAAAAAGAAGACGGCCTTGTGACGGCCCGTCTGGAAGGCAGGCTGGACACCCCTGCGTCCCTGGAAGTGGCTCCGCAGATGGAGTCCCTGCACGAGGATGCCGGCGGAACGGTTGTGCTGGACTGCGGGAAGCTGGAGTACATTTCCAGCTCCGGCCTTCGGCTGTTCCTTTCCCTGCGCAAAGCTGCGGTGAACAAGGGCGGTACGGTGATTATCCGGGGCATCTCCAACGAGATCCGCCAGGTTTTCATCATGACCGGTTTCCTGAACCTGTTCCAAATTGATGATTGATGCCGCTGCCGCTTTCAGCTTTTTCCATTAATCTGATTTCGGACGACCTCCTGCTCGTGGCCTCCATCCTGGTGTTCTTTGCTATCATGACCACCAAGATCGGCTCACGATTCGGCGTGCCGTCCTTGCTGCTGTTCCTGGTTCTGGGCATGGCGGTGGGGGCCGACGGACTGGGCCTGCACTTCGAGGACTATGAACTGGCCGAAACCATCGGCCATTTCGCCATGACCATCATCCTGTTCACCGGCGGCCTGCAAACATCTATCTCCGACATCAAACCCATCCGCAAACAGGGCATTCTGTTATCTACGCTGGGCGTTTTCCTCACCTGCCTGCTCACCGGCGGGTTCATTTACCTGGTAGCCGGGAAAACCGTGGGTGCGCTGGGCAGCTCCCTGATGGGCTGCTTCCTGGTGGCGGCCGTGATGGCTTCCACGGATTCGGCCACCGTGTTTTCGCTCCTGCACGGAAAGCGCCTGCACCTGAGGCACGATCTGGGGCCGATGCTGGAGCTGGAGTCCGGCAGCAACGACCCTATGGCCTATGTTCTCACCATCCTGTTGGTGAGCTTTTTCTCAAAGGCGGATCCTGAAACATCGGCCGCGGCCCTCACCATTGCCGGTGTCCTGATCCTGGCGTTACAGCTGGCCATCGGCTATGGGGTGGGCGTGGGTGTCGGCCATCTTACCGTGTGGATTATCAATAAGGTGAAGCTGCCCGGTACGTCGCTGTACTCCATCCTTATCCTCAGTACGGCTTTCCTGGCCAGCGGCCTGGCTTCCATACTGTCCGGCAACGGCCTGCTGGCCCTGTATGTGGCGGCCATCATCATCGGCAACAAGGCTTCCATTCCCGGCAAGAAGGACGTGCTCAAGTTCTTCGACGGGATGACATGGCTCATGCAGCTGCTCATGTTCCTCATGCTGGGCCTGCTGGCCCGCCCCACCCAGATGCCAAGCATGCTGGTTCCGGCCATTCTGGTGGGCCTGTTCATGATTTTCGTGGCCCGGCCGGTGAGCGTTTTCGCCTGCCTGCTTCCGTTCCGCAAGCTTCCCTTCAAGGCCAAGGTCCTCACTTCCTGGGTGGGCCTGAAGGGTGCCGGTCCCATCCTCTTTGCCTTGTACCCGGTAGTGCAGGGCGTGGAGGGGGCTTCGGACATTTTCAACATGGTTTTCCTGATAACCCTGCTGTCCCTGCTCATCCAGGGAATGACGCTGACGCCCGTTGCCAAGTGGCTGGGACTCAGCTATGAAGAGGACCCGCCGGTGGAAACCTTCGGCCTGGAACTGCCGGAGGAAATGGGCATGCTGCGGGACCACACCGTTACGGAAGAGGACCTGCAGAATGGCCGCACTGTTCGGGATATGTCTTTCCCGCACGGTATCCGCCTGGTTATGATTAAACGGGAAGAACGCTTCCTGGTGCCCCACGGCAGCATGGAGCTATTGCCGGGAGACCATCTGATGATTATCATCGGCGATTCAGACGACTAAAAATATCCATTTATATGGCAAACAAGCCCCTCAATACAGAACTGCTGGACCGCGCCATTGTCTTTGCGGTGCAGGCCCATGCCGGAACGGAGCGCCGCGGCAAAGGTTTCCCTTATATCGTTCACCCCATGGAAGCCGTGGCCATCGTGGCCACCATGACGGCCGATCAGGAACTTTTGGCCGCCGCCGCCCTGCACGATACGGTGGAAGATACGGATGTGACCGTGGAGGATCTCCGGGCGCAGTTTGGCGACAGAATTGCCGCCCTGGTGGCACAGGAGAGCGACGAAATACCGGAGGGTGTGAGCGAGGAAGACAGCTGGCATGCCCGCAAACAGGCCGCCATAGACCGCCTGGCCGCAGCCCCTCACGATGCCAAAATGGTGGCACTGGGGGATAAACTTTCCAATATGCGGGCCATTGCCCGGGATTATGCCCAAAAGGGGGACGAGCTTTGGAACCTCTTCCATGCCAAGGACCCCAAAGACCACGAATGGCACTACCGGGGCCTGGCCGCCGCCCTCTCCGAACTCCGGGACACCGCCGCCTACCAGGAGTTCGTGGCCTTGATAGACCAGGTGTTCGGCAAATAGCAGGTTTTGGTGCTCGTCCACAAAATCGGCCGATTTCGTGGATGGAAGGTCGAAATTCCCGGTTTCGTCCACGTTTTTGGGCATTTTTGTGGATGAACAACGGTGAAAGATTGCTTCAATCTCTTGCGATTTGATAAAAAAGTGGTATCTTTGCAGTCCCGTCTGTTTTTGACGGGAGTTTCGGACAATGATCCCGGAGAGGTGGGTGAGTGGCTGAAACCAGCAGTTTGCTAAACTGCCGTACGGGTTATTCTGTACCACGAGTTCGAATCTCGTCCTCTCCGCTGAAATGCCTTACAGAGTGCTCTGTAAGGCATTTTTAGTAAAAAGTATCCCAAAAAATATCCCAAAAATGCGAAAATGGCCCAATAAAAAGTCACTCGCAGGTCGGCACCTTTCGGAGAAGGAGTATTTCGGTGAGATAACTAACAATAGTCCTCCATCACATCGCCACCAGTCCATTCTCGGCCAAGGGATTCGGCGAAATACTTTTGGGCACCTTCTTCGGTAAAGAAAGTTCGGATGCTTTTGTGAATAAACACCCCATTCTCAAAGGTTACTTCAGACAGAGCATAGTTTGTAGCACCAGGGATTTCTGTGACCACAGCAAGATGACTTCCGTCTTCGGCCATTGCCGCATCATATATAGGGGAATCGCCATATTGATTTCTGCAATAGATAACACCCTTGGATAGCCGATTCAAATAATCTTTTAGAGGATTAGAAGAAAGTTGCTTGGGAATCATAAGGAATTCAGTGGGAGTCTTCCATCCCAATTGCATGGCGCCTGGTGTTAGTGAATTTTTTAGACCCAACTGTTTTTCACGCTCTAAACGATTCATTTCTTCGACAACCGCCATATGTTCTGCATAAGACCTATATGGTCCTACATATTGGAATTGTTTTCGGGGCTTTTGTTCTACTGTCTGCTTATCTTCATCATAGATCCATTCTCCCACTCCTTCTCCTTTGGGTTTTCGCTCTTCTTTTGGCTTCGCCGCCCATTCTTCCCAGCGTTTCAAAGATCTTTGTGCTTCTTCCTTGGTAACAGCACGCATCCACGTAAAGTTTGGGTTCTCGGATTCGTGGCCATAGAGCAAACTTGGATTCTCCAAAAAGGCTTCAATGGAACCGCATATGAGTTCAAGTTTGGCGCGGGTTATGGGATTATTAAGGGTGTTTTTAAGTTTTGTCACCCAGCGAAGGTTATCTGGACGATTGTTACATCGGTTGATATCAATATGGTCGGCCACATTCCTGTCTCCGACAGGATCGCCATGGTAAGCCGTGCAAACGATTCTATGAACACGTTCCTGCCCAATGAGCATATAACCTGTGTTCGGGTCGAATTTGCCAAAGGTCCACTCTTCGTCCCATTTACGAGGTTTCCCGTCGTCTTTGCACTGACGATAGACTGCGCCATTATCTCTTACATAGTATCGTCGTCCTTTGTATATGCAGATTCTCTCTTCGGAGAAATTGTTGATGTTCGGTGTTTCCATGGGCTTATTTATTTTGCCTTCGAATGACCGGCATGCAGTTATTCAAGAGGTACAGGATAATGTCACCCCACTCATTCTCAGTTTTGTAGTCAAGTTTGACATCAGCAAACCAAGAATGGTACAATGTGTTGTGCCAAATGTCAATCGGATGGCCTCCAGTTGCAATTTCAGTTTTCACATCAAATAAACCTAACCCTTCCTTACTGAAACGGTCGTATAAGCGTTCTCCTACGGTAAAGAAAATAGCATAATCTGAGAGGCCATAGTCAGGGAGAGGATCGTTGAATTCGTTCTGCATGATAGGCATCACGATATTCGTATCGATACGAAGATTTTTAAGCACCTTCGGCATCGCATCAAAGAACTGAGCGACAGCACGACGGTTCTGGAGATCCTTTTCCACTTCTGGATCATTAGCTCCCGCCAGTTCTGGATTCTCGGCGAGTTCCTTGAAGAAATTACGCTTAAGTACCTTTGAAATGAGTTCAAGTTGGGCTACATCCATCTTGTTTCGATCGAAAATGTTGTAAACATTACTCCGCGTACAACAGATTTCGTCGGCAAAAACAGTGATGTTCTTACCTTGCCGTCTTACTTCTTCTTCAATGAGTCTTCCTATGGTCTTTTTCTCCATAATCTCGGTATCATTTATCTCTACTGCAAAGGTAAAAGCAAAAAGTGCCGAGACAATGGATTGGGTGTCAAATGTTTTTTGACAATCTATTATAAATGGAAGAAAAACAGGTAGAGAGACGTTGTGTAAAAGCATCGTTACAATCATTGATTCAGTTTTTTGAATAAGTAACCGGCTGTTCTGAATTATATTCCTAACTTTGTGTATTCCAATCCCATTATTATGAAGACGGAAAGATGCCTATACTTCGCTTCCTTCTCGGAGTTCCTTCAGAGCAGCCCGTCTTCCGTGCTTGGTGATCTCGTATCGGCCAATCACGGAATGGACTTGACGACCACGATTGAAGCGTGGGAAGGGGAAATCCGAATTATGCAGGACGTCTTGACCGCCTGGAAAGACGAAGATGCCTACATCATTTTTGAGTATTCAATTCCACGTCTGGGCAAACGGGTTGATGTTGTTTTACTTCTGCAAGGTGTCGTCTTCTGTGTTGAGTTTAAGGTTGGAAAGAAAGATGCTCTGCAAGAGGATCTGGAGCAGGTTCTTGATTATGCTCTCGACCTAAAGAACTTCCATTTGTACAGTGCCGATAAGCCAATCGCCCCAATTCTTGTCCCGACAAACTACTCCCGAGCAACGGAGGTTGTACGATCCTCTCCCTATGACGATGATATTCTTAACCCGTCCATTTCTGGAGAGACTTCCCTTAAAACTATTATCGAGAAGACGCTAAATGTCGTAAGAAAACCTTGGGCTTCGGAGTCATGGGGGAAACAGTGGACCATTAGCCCTTATGCGCCAACTCCTACTATCATTGAAGCTGCGCGGACTTTGTATGAGAACCACTCGGTGGAAGACATTACGCGCCATGAGGCAGATAAGGTTTCTACAGATGCGACCATTGACTACATTCTTCAAGTTATTCGTACGAGTAAGGAACGAAGGGAAAAGAGTATCTGTTTTGTGACAGGCGTGCCTGGTGCAGGGAAAACACTGGTTGGATTGGATGTTGCCATCAAACAGAGCTACAAAGACGGAGAGAAAGATAAAGAAAATGGCGCCGTTTATCTATCCGGCAATGGTCCCCTAGTAGCGGTTCTTACAGAAGCCCTCGCAGTAGATAATCAGAAAAAGTGCAAGGATAAAGGCGAAAAGAAGAATCTATCCGATTCCCGTCGCGAGGTTAGTGAATTCCTCCAGATAATTCACCGTTATCGTGATAACATGCTTGCCAAAATCAAGAATCCGGTAGAGAATGGAGTGCTTGAAATTGACCCTTCCAAAGCGGTAGAAATGGAGCATGCAGGATATGGTGAGGTTGAGCATGTTGCTATTTTCGATGAAGCCCAGAGAACATGGACACATGAAAGGCTTGCCAATTATCTCAAACGAGGAGGAACCTATGGTAATAAACTTAAGGTTTCCAATTTCCCTGTTTCAGAAGCAGCCTTCTTGATTTGGTCGCTAGATCAAAGAAAGGACTGGGCTGTTATAATCTGCCTCGTCGGAGGGGGCCAAGAGATCAACACGGGAGAGGCTGGTATTTCAGAATGGATAGACGCTCTTAATAACCATTATCCATATTGGAAGGTTTACATCTCCAGCAAGTTAACAGATGTTGAGTACGCAGAAGGCAAGGTTAATCAGTTGTTGGAGAAGAATGCTAACGTGGTATACTCTGATTCATTACATCTTGCGGTTAGTTTGCGATCCTTCCGAGCAGAGACGCTTTCAGCCTTTGTCCATTCTTGCCTTAGTTTCTCCCCCAATGCTAATCAACTGTATCAGGATGTTTCCCAGAAAGGCTATCCCGTTTTGTTGACTCGCGACATCAATAAGGCGCGTGCCTGGTTGAGACGAATGGCGCGCGGCTCGCAGCAGACGGGCATATTAGTAACAAAGGTTGCCGCTCGATTCAAGCCACAAGCTGTTAATGTCCTTGCTCAAGGAGACGAGAATGCCGTCCATTGGTTCCTTGAGGATAAAACCGATATCCGGTCATCCAACTATCTTGAGGAAGCCGCCACCGAAATACAGGTTCAAGGACTGGAACTTGATTATGCCTGCGTTTTATGGGACGCTGATATGCGCTGTGAGAATAATCAGTGGGCATACTATAAGTTCAATGGGAAGAACAAGTGGAATCCGGAAAAAAACGAAGAGCAGCGAAAATATATGCTGAATGCTTATCGTGTCCTTCTCACACGGGCGCGGCAAGGCATAGTCATTTGCGTTCCGGAAGGCAACTCAAGACTCAACTCCGAAGGTTTCCCTGAAGACGCAACACGACTTCCTGAGTTTTATGATGGAACATACGAATATCTTAAGAGTCTGGGGATAAAAGAGTTGTAATGACAAGTCTTAATTCGGCAGTTTATCAAGCTCTTCTTGCCAGAATGTCTTTCGGTTTTTACTATACCGGGGATAAATGGTGGAGCTTGGATTTAGCAGGACTTTGCGAAGATCTTGCTTGTATTCGTGTCGACTTTATTATCAGTCCTTGGAACGCAGCTCAGCGTTTTTGGGGTTATTTGTGTGACTTGAACCTCGCAGATCGACTTTCTGCAACATGTCGATAATTAAGCAAATAGTTTTCTTAAAGGACAAGTCCGGTGCTTTCAAACTCAGAGACGATATCAAGTCTTTTGGATATGATGAGCGCACTGGACAATACTATGTTCAGTTCAAGAAGGGCGATAACTATTTGCATTACAATCCGGCAAATGTCGATGTGGCGAATTATACCCGACAGCTAGAGCCGCCATTCCGTGTAACACGTAAGTCGGATGGTGAAGTCTTTTTTCACGTACTCGGAGTAAGGGTATTTGAGGGAAGAGAGAACAATGCCTATAGAATTATTTACGAAAACGGCTCGGGCAAGAACTATCCTGCAGACTATGTTTCCATTGAGGAGCATATCGACGACCATCGTTCCATAAACGTCTGGGAGTATCTGAATGAGGTTGCAAAGTACAATGTCATTCCCGTTGATGATGACAAAACCGTAAGTCTCGCTGATAAATACGCAAAGATGGAATTCGTGGCTAAGAATTCCCTTCTGGAAGCCTATCTCAATGTTGATACTTACGGAAAGACAACTGCTACCCAGAGTGCGCCAATATTCCCGTTCGGTTGTAACCGAAGCCAGTACAAGGCTGTCCGTAATGCACTAGAGAACAATATCAGTGTCATTCAAGGCCCTCCTGGAACAGGAAAGACGCAAACCATCCTGAATATCCTTGCCAATTTGCTGCTGGATGGGAAGACAATGGAGATTGTCTCAAACAACAACTCCGCTGTTGAGAATGTAAAAGAGAAGCTTGAATCCACGGGGCTCGACTTTCTCTGTGCTCAATTAGGACGCGCTAGCAATAAAAAAGTGTTCGTGGATGGCCAGACAGGATTATTCCCAGACATGGAATCTTGGAAGCTGGATAATCCCAAGAAAGTACGCCAAGAAGCAGTTGCCCTTTCCCGAGAACTTCAAGAGTTGTATGAGAGTCAGGAAAAATTGGCGCTCTGTTCCGAGAGACTGACAGAATATAGGCGTCAAGTCGAACGGTTCCCAAAGAAGATTGAAATAAAGAGGCAGTGGCCTGTCGGCATCCTTGAAAATGTAAGTTTTTCAACAAATTGTACAATTAACGTCGAAAGTGCTTCTAAGTGTTGTTTGTGTTAAATATTATTTATACATTTGTATAATTAATAAAAGACACAACCCCAATGGCAAGA
>Ga0265298_10000744_pt1 | contig 47694 bp, 56 predicted proteins | sample AusTroGonzalo_MG_3_FD_193486 | JGI IMG/M metagenome (GOLD analysis project Ga0265298, IMG submission 193486) | Bovine rumen microbial communities from tropical cattle in Woodstock, Queensland, Australia - Gonzalo_01 | ecosystem: Host-associated > Mammals > Digestive system > Stomach > Rumen ...
TATCTGTTAATATCTTTAAGAGCAGCCTGCGGTTCGATACATTCCCACGGTGTACCGGCATACTGTCTAACCCTTATGAACAAATGGTTCATAGTTCCACTTTTATTACGCACTATCTCACAGTTCCTAGGTTCATACTGTTTGTCCCAAAGTATCTTAAAGATACATGCGTAGTCCACACAATTTATTTCGCCATCGTAATTTATGTCACGTGCATACTTCTCAGTCTTATCTAATATATCCAGTATGTGTTTACGATACTTACCTGCTGCATAAGGTTCACCAGGTAATGTATACTTATAGTAGTCATAGTCCTCAAGGCTTTGACCAAACAGACTTGACCCCTGCACACACTGATACATACTAAAAAGAATTATAGCTACAATAAGTAATGTTATTATAGGACCTGCTATAATTTCTAACACTGCTCTTAACCAGTACTTAGCACTACACATAATGTATGCTGCACCGGTTAAAGGTTCTTCTTGTGGTGGATCCCTGTCTGCAAGCTGTCTTGCTATTGTGTTATTGACTCTTATCTTATCTATATCAGGCATGTTGTTTAAACAATTAACCTGCTGTGCATAAGTTGTACAAGTAGTACAGTCAGTCTCCTGGCAAGATCCATACTTCTTTCTTAAATGACAGTCAGCAATTGAAGTGGCTAAAGCTTCTACTGCTTTATCATACTCTGTTTCAACTGATAGTCTACCCATATAATTCTCCCATAAAAAATGGGCTGCATGATTAACTCACACAGCCCATTTAATGCAGTACTACATTATATCACACTACATCTTAACGATGGTGTAAGTAGACTTACGGAGATCGGTCTTGTCTTCTTTGCATTCAACAATGATACCTTTCTCAGCCCACTTCTTACAGTAGTGGTCGATGTTTGTCTTACCCTTAAGTGTCTTTGCAAACACCTGATCAAGAGTAATGCTGTCACCAACCTTTGCATCAGGGAAAAGTGTGGCAAACAATCCAGAGTTACCTGAAGCTGCTGTAGCTTTTGGTTCAGCCAGACCTTCAAGGAATTTCTTGTGTTCGTCTGACAACTTGTCCCAGCCACCATTCTTCTTAAGGTCAGCTATCATCTTCTTAGCTCCTTCAATGTTAGCTTTTGCCTGGGCCTGTTTCTTTTCCTTCCAGCGCTTTGCAGCCTCTGCCTTAGCCTGTTTCTTTTCTTCTGCTTTTGCAGCCATCTCTGGTGTTACTTTAGCTTCTGCCATAGTAGTGTTCCTCCATGGTTCGTCGCATACCGCAGTCTGTACTCAACGAGTATCTTTATGACTGCATCTCACTTTGAACCATAAACTATATAATATTATAACCAAACAGATTATAACATATAAGTTTCAATTGAAATTATTTATAATCAATACCAATCATATTTGTGGTACTGCCATCTGATAATATATATATAGAAGGAAGATTAATTGTTTTGAATCGACTGTTCCTCCATAAACTTCTGCATGTCTCGTAGTCAATGGACACTAGCTTATACTTTTCTTCAGAACATTCTATCCTGAACCCTGTATCTTTAACGGATATACTGCATCTTCTTACTATTCTTTCCGGCCAGTCTAAAGGAAGATTAAGACCTGCTGCTGCATTATAAAGTACAATCTTTTCACTATCTTCTGGCACGTAAATCTTATCTGTATATCCAACTGATGTATAAAAACCATTAGAAAAGATACAAAGAAGAATAGCATACACATCCTTGGTCAAAGCAACAATCTTATTGACGTACTGATCTGCGTCTGCATTATTAATAGCAACAAGATCCGACACGATTCTACCTCCTGATTTATGAATGTTATATTTTTATTTTTGTTTACATTTTTCTATTTACATTTTATAAATTTTTTTGAAAACCTGAACTTGAATTATAAAATAAAATTATTTTTATTACATTCATAATTCTCCTTACAGTATCTTCAAACTTTCTTACGGTGTACTGGTTCCACTAACCTGTCAAAACCTGCTTCTGCCTCCTCGTCGTCGATAAACATCTTGCTAGAGCAATGGTCAAGGAGCATCATAATAAGTTTAAGTATCTGCATGTCACGTTTGGTGTGAGTACGTATTTCTTTTGCTGCACCAGGTGTACATGGATTACCGTTCCTGTCCTTATTATTAACTGCGTTCTTGTACCATTGCTCAAGCTCCGTCATACGAACAAGGATTCTTTGTATCATGAACTCCCTATCCATCTTCTTTCTCCTTACTGTTTAAGATTGTTGCTTCAAGAGTAAGTATTATATTTAACTTGCTGCAGTTAAATACTTTAAGATCTACAGTACTATCAAGAAGATCAGGGTTCCATAGACACTCAGGATCATAGTCAACATCAGGATAGAACTCAGCAACGAATGCATTAACATAATCCAGGTATGTATGCTTAACAGGTGGTACACAATGATCATGGATCAAGAAGAATTCCTGCATTGCATCAAGGATCCTGGATAATCTGAACCGCTTAAGATCCTCGTAGGTTATACCTGTAGGATTGTATACCCTGTTATCTTCAAAGGTACTGACCATCGGAATGATTATTATACCATCACAACAAGCTACAAGAGTCAAGCAGTTCTTTAATGTATGCTTACAAAAGTATTCAAACATCCAGGCTTTCTGTCCCGGTCTCCATGCTACCTTGATAACTTTACTGTAGATAGATATAGTAGGATCATTCTTTAATTCAAGGAATGTATCAACACCTCTTCCATCAACAAACATATCCGGTATACCATTACCAGTACCATGAGATTCAAGTCTGGTGACACGGATATGTTCCTTTCTTAATCTTGCTGTCAAAGCTTTGCTGAAGTCTGCTTCTGTTTTATACATCTTTGCACCTTACCTCTGATACAATATCACCACCGATCCAGTTACGTGATACAACATTACCTGTTGTAAAAGCCATGTACTCACGTACAAACTTGCTACAAGTATTACCCATAGCAAAGAATAAACTTGGTGTTACATCTTTTACTTCTGTTAATGTTGCCGGCTGATACGATACAGACAGACTGAAGCTTGAAATGTACCCGCTTCTATCTGTCTGGTGGAAATACTCTGGATGGTTCTGGTAGAACTCATTTGCTCTATCAAGCCAGCCAGACTCCTTAAGAAGAACATGCAAGTCTTTCATTAATTCATTACTGTTCATCATGTTTGAGCTCCTTGAAAACTAAATCAAGATGATCTGCTACATTGTTAACTGCTGTAACAAGATAATCTTCCCAAATACGAATACCATTTTCCATAGTATAATGAACACCTTCCTTTGCATAATGAGACTTGACCAGAGCGTCATGAATAGCACCAACAAGTACAGGGTACAAAGGTTTATCATCCTCCTCATGATAGCATGGCTTCTCATCAAGAGTGCACGGCCACTCAGGATAGTAAGTAAAGTTACTTTCCAGTAATTCTCTACCTGTAAATGTTGTTGTACCACCAAGCTGAAGTAAAGGTTTATCATCATCTCTGCAGTCATCCCAGTCAAGGTATCTTCTTGTTACAAGTACATCTACATTATTTAATGTATCATGTACACACATGCCAGCCTGTACCGGACAATTATCCGGTGTCCATGGTTTCTTAGTCATGTTTAACCTCCGCAATTATAACACATGCTATATCCTGTGTTTCTTTCTGTAGCTCTTTTACTTTACGACGTAACCTGTTACGGTAAGTAAAACCAAACTGTATTACACCCATACAAGTATCTGTTTCTTTGTCTAACAGATACATAGAACAGATATACTTATCTTTAGGATACTCTTTTCTGGTATCTGTTATAGTAAATAGATAATCTTTATCTGTACAGGCTATACCTGCTACGTAACTAAAATTATTCCAGTCCAATTCATTAATCTTATCAAGATTAACGCGATTGAATTCAGAAATTTCTGTTTCAATTGAAGTTTGTTTCACCCTGCTACCTTGATCCATTCACCATGATCATTCTTTTTATATTGCTGGCCGAGACCAGTACCGAGACCTATGCAGATTGTATTAAAACAGTCTTCACAGAAGTTTCCCCAAGGACCATAGACTGTCTTAGCGTCATACATAAATGTTTTGAATGGCTGCTTACACTTGTCACAAACCTTTGGTGGATTGACATATTTAATTACTTTAGTTGATCCACTCATGTGTTTCTCCTACCTCACTATCTTTGACACCCATCCAGTAACACTGGGATTCATTCCAAGCAGGATCATGTGTCTGCAACCATGCTTCAGGATCTTCAGGTTCATAATCAAAGTGAAAGAATCTAAGTGACCCTGATTCATAATCCATTACAACAATAGTATACGCATCCATCTTAAACCTCCTGTGTCTTGAGATAATCGTGACATCTTTTACAGAGCCACCCAGATTTTTCGTGAATCATTTCTGACTCTTCGAACAAGTCCTTACACCACCAGCAGTAATGTCTAGGATAAAAGTATTTCATTGTGACCTCCTGTTCTTTTCATCCTGAGCCGCTTTAATCATATCAATCCAGAAAGGAATTAGTTCCGAGTCTGGTTGACCATCCTTTTTCCATTGCTCAACGACAGCCTGAGCAAGCTCACCCCAACCTACCCTTATACTAAGTTCTTTCTTAGTCCAGGGTGGGTCATCTTTTTTGGTTACATCTTTCATAACTTCCTCCAGTCAAAGTCTTTAAACCATACCTTTACGGTATCTGTTCCAGCATAGTTATCTTCTTTATCATAGAAGTTTGCACCGGTTATCTGAAAGTAATATGTACCATCAGCTTCCTGGTATAACTGAACACCATTCTTACAGTCTTCACACTGACAGATCTCATCAAGGTCTTCGTAAAGATCTTCTGTAACCTGGTATCTTACACCGAGCTTAGGTACATGAGCGTCTTGTCTTACGTAACCGAAGTCACTGACAATTTTCATAGCAATTACTTTAGCAGAATTAAGTTTGCAGCGGTCTTTGATCTCATTAATAATGTCATCCCAGCCAGCTTCACTGTCTAGCCAGTTAATAATAAGTTTATCTTCCATATTACATGTCTCCTCTTATTGCATGAGCATCACTCCATATACTATTTAGCATGTTTTTAGCATTGGTGTAATCCTCATCAGATAGTTTATCAGTCAGGAAATCTTGAAGTTCATAAACATAAGACATAATATCAATACAGAGTTCTTCTTCATCCATACTATTCCTCCTGTTTCTGAAGTTTTATAAGTTTTTCCTCACCCCAGGCATCGATATACTTGTCACATTCTTCGATGAACAATGAACATACCTCTGAACCTTCATCGAGATCAGAACCCGAATCATATACCCATGCTTCAGGTAAGAAGTGCCACCAAAGAATACCATCAGTAGAGTACTTAGGATCCTGGTGATCACAAAGCACTACACATATATCAAAGGTAGTTGTCTCACCAGATGATTTCCTAGGACGTACATTACTTAACGATGCTATATTAAACTTGACACCACGATGATAGAAGAAGCAGTTACTGTGATCATCGTCATAGAGATACACGTCTTCTTGAGGTTCACCCCATTCATCTCCACCATATATACTGCAGCAGAGTTCCATAAACACATCATGATCAGATACTTTAGGATCATGAACCATCTTTTGAACGTGATTAAACCGTAGGATAAAGTCTTCCCACATTCTTTGTTTAGTTAAGGCCATATCATTCCTCCTCTTTTAATGTGCCTACAAACTTTTTACCACCGAGCATTACCTCAACAGTACCATCTTCTTTACTCACAGGTACATGAGCTGATGCAAGTTCTGCCATCAACATGTTTATAGTACCAACTAACTTAGAGTTCTCACCTTCGAGCTGATCCTTTAAGCATTCAAGTCTGTGTGCAACTGCATCTGTAATTGCTGCGAGTAATTTATTACATGCATCCTCATTAATAAGAAGAACATGATAATTATTTGCAGTATCAATATTAAGTAAGTCACATTCAGCATGCTCTATATAAGTTTCAGGAGATGTATTATTATAATTATCCCATTTATACTTATACTCTTCCTCTATATCAGGGTCCTCAAGAACAGGATTCTTAAAAGGTGTAGATCTTAACAGCTGCACAGATAAACCAGACTTATAACAAGATGAATCTAGCTTGATACCGTAGTAACGTTGTGCATCATGTGTAACGTATATCCTTACCCAGAAAGAAACTGATTCACGTAGACATGAAGTAAGATACTTGAACAACTGGTCATACTCACGGAGTACCGGTAAGATCATCTTCTTCCAGTTCTCGATACATACTTCCTGTATCCGTACCCGCAGTTCATCCTGCTTAGCCAGGTTTTCTTTAACCTCTTCAGCCTGAAGGGTTACCTCTTTAATTAAATCTTTAATCATATGAATCCTCCTATTCATACATCATAAGAATTAAATGTCGTTCATGTTCTTCTCTCATTGCCCGATGGGATAAGAGAGGATACATCCATCTACAATTATGATCACGGAGATAGTACCAGGCGAACTTGTTGAAGGACAGATCACCAAAGTCTATACCTTTATCAGCAGCAAGATCCCAACAAGATGCTATCTCACGTGACACTTTAACCCAAGGTAGTTTATCAAGTAACTTATTAAACTTAATAAACTTTGATTTGATTCTTCTACTGATCATACTTATGTACATCATCTATAAAGTCACAGCAAAGATCATGTATAAGATCGTAATGATCCCCATATACCTGTGCATTACCTGTGATTACATTAACATAATCTTCAAGTAACTGAACTTCTACCATATACAAGTTAGTTCTTGTACTGATACCAACATCACTTCTCATTTGTCTATTGAACATAGACAATAACATTGCTCTAAGTTTTTCAGTCATCACCTTCTCCTTCAAGGGCAGACTTAAAATCATCCCATGCATCAGTATCTTCTGCGTCATCACGGGATCCCATCACCTTCTCCATCAGATCGATGTTCTCTTCTTTGAAGCATTCTTCTTGTAGTACTGCTACAGGTGCATGACCATCTATATAATGGAGGACATATTCTTTGCCATCTATTATGATACCAGTCTCTGTACCTACGATGCTATCCTTGTACTTGAGCAGACCTTTAAAGGAAGCTATCTGTGGAACCTGTTTATGTAGTGCATCAACAAGTATCTCAAGAGCATTTTCAGGTGTACCATGATTCTTATGTTCATAGGGATCTTCACCTGACATGTATTCATTGAGAATGTTGATGGCATTTCCTTTAACTCTTACGGCTTCTTCATAAGAATCAAAGGTAAGTGTAACTGTAATCATGATAACCTCCTAGTTATCGAGCAAGTCAATAGGATCATTGCAGTAGTGTGACTCTTCTATACACATGTCATTGTGTGAGAAGTGCCATGGTATACTGAATGACATAGGTAAGAGTACGGGGCTCACTTTAATGTAATGACATACCTTCAAGAACAGGTGTTCATCACACACACTCCAGAACGAACAGTCTTCATTCTTCTTCTCTAGTTCGTCATTCCATACGACCCAGAAACATTCACCCCAGAGACCACCATCAAAAGGTAGTGGCACATGAAACTTTGTAGATTTATCATCTACCTCTTCAATGAAGCTAAGAACCCTATCCCAATCATCCTTCGTAAGCATAATGATATGATTATCAGATGCTGTGATGATAGGATAATAAACCTTGAGCTTATGTACTACACTACCGACACTGTCAGGTACAAACACTCTCATAATACGATCCTCCATGGTAAGAGCTGCGGGAATTCTTTTTGAAGAACCTGAATACATTTATATGCATTATCAACCTCTCGTCGGTCCGTGATGTGACAATGTTCCTGGTCACCACCTACAGTGATACAAGCGAGAGTACTACCAATCTCTATCTGTGCGTAGAGATCTCCAGAACGAAATAGCCTAGCCATATTAACCTATTCTAACCTATGTTACTTTTAAACACTCTACTAAACCTTACGGAATAGCAGGGTGTTACTTCTTCACGTGAGTACGCGAACACGTTGAAGAATTCTGTGCGTCTTCGATTATATACCTTGAAGCAGTATACAAACGAACCATTGTAAATAACATGCCCTGTATATTCAAGACCCGGTACAGAGTGGTCAAGTACAATACGAGCTATGTTCTTGTTTCTTAAGGCTTCTTCGACCTTGATCATGCGATTTTGTAGAGTCATTTTAGGCCTCCTTCCACATTACTTTGTGAATATAATAATGTTCACCGTTATTCATTAGTTCTGCATGTATTACTGATAGACCACTCAGACCAAAGTAATTTAGCATCAGGTCATCTCTGAGCAGCAGGACTAAAGCCTCTTGATAATACATGAAGTCATCTTCGTCTACATCCTGTGGATCTGTAGCAGTGAAGAGGGCTTCACATACGTCGTGTGAGAACATATCTACATCGTAGAACTCTGCAGTATGTTCATAGAATACTTTATGCATTACAAGATACATATCAAGTGTTCTAAGATCTTCTACAATCATAACTAGCTCCTTGCTATACAATACTTGAGTTTATAAGCACAGTTCGCTTTGATAACATTCTTGCGGCATTGTTCTAAACCATCATACTTATGCTCTTGAATGTACTTCTTTCTAGCTTGTCTACGAGCATACTCTTCTTGCATCTCTGTAAGAGACACATATATTCTTGACATGATACTTCCTCCTCTTTGAAAGTATTTATATCAGGACCCTGTTTCCAAGGTCCTGGATAAATACTCTCTCTTCTACCACTCTATTAGAGCTTAACACCAAGTGCGCTGAGTAATGTGAGAGTGTTCTGATCGATGTCTGCGAGAACCTGAGCTTTAACTGTGTCACGATACTTGATGATCGGCGCAGCTTGCTTCTCGTCCAAAGTTGTGATTACGGCGTCAAGATTCTTGATGAGAGCAAGACGTTCATTGAGCAGTGCTGTCTTGGTATTGCCGCCTGCACTTGAGTGCGCGTCGACATACTTCTTTGCAGCTTCACGTTCTTCTGTAGTCTGGTAGCGATAACCAAGCTTTATAGTCTGACCATCATCAGTCAGTACCGAAGGCTGTGGCTTCTTACCACCATTACTGCAGCGAGGCATATTCTGAAGTACTTTTGCCATAGTATCTTCAGCCTCTGACTCTACCACTTTACCACCCACTACCAGTCTAGTGATCTGCTGGTTGTTATTGATAGTAAAGGTGTACTCCTTACCGTCGAACTTGAGAGAAATGAATTTAGTTATTGCCATAGTGTTGGCCTCCTTATGTTTTTACCGGCAAGCCTTTGCGCGATACTCGTGAGTACTTGCTCGGGTATTTCGTTCGTACAGGGCCGGAAAGAACGGGTCAAGAACCTGGCAGGGGATCTCGAGCTATTCAAAAAGGGGCCTGGTACAAAGAGTTCATGTCGAGCTCTTAGGTGTAGCTCTGCAGGGTGAGTAGCTAGACATTATTCTTTCTTCCTTTTTAATTGATGATATTATACACAAGTCAAGACTCTAGCCCAGTACCCTAACATGTACAGAAACAATTTTTACCCGTGGCCCTGGAAAATACCTCAGGTCCAAAAAGCAGTGAACAACACACAACGGGCCGAGACACTGTGCCTTCAAGAACGTGGCTCACTAACAAGAATCTGACACCTCGAACAACAGTTCTCGCACGAATCATTCTACGTGATACGTAAATCGGGGGAAGTTTCAAGGGGGATTATGAATGTAATGAAAATTTGATTTTTGTTTAATTTAAGTTCGGTTTTTGGAAATTTTTTCTAAAACCTGAATTAGTTTTTAACATAACTAAAATTATTTAATACATTCACAAGGAACCAACTACCAAGTATCGGCACTGGTCTTGTTGGTGTTCATCACTGCTAAACTACCAGGTATTATTGATAGGTGGCCTGTGAGTCAGCAATCAGAAGTCATCTCCCTTTTCAAAAAAGTCAAGTTCCTTCTATTTATATACAAAAATCATTTTTCAAAGTCCCTGAATTCAGTATATTTACAAAAGGAGAAACTTATTTTATAATGTACTTGAGTTGGAGGAACTATGATAAATATTATGTGTGAAGGAGTCAAGACTACTTTGAAGCTGTCAGAGATGATCGGCTTTCAGGGTAACTTGAAAAAGAGAACGGATAAGGAGATCGATGAGCTGGGAGAGTCTCTTAAGACTGAAGGCTTGTTGATGCCGTTTGCAATATGGCCGTCAAAAGATGGGTATAAGTTACTTGATGGTCATGGTCGTATTGCAGCATTACAAAAGTTAGCATTACAGGATCCTGAGATCTTAACTCAGAAGTTTCCTGCAGTGTTCATAGAAAAAGATACCGAGGAAGAGGCTCGTAAGGCATTACTTCAGATTACTTCTTCTTATGGTAAGATTACAAAGAAGGGAGCACTTGAGTTTACTAAGTCAATACCTAATTACACAGCACCTGCGATCAGTAAGTTTGTGAGGTATGATAATAAGACATCAGCTCCTAAGTCAGTAAATAAAACTACAAGTATCATAAGACTGGTAGTACCTACTGATAAGCTTAATGAAATAAAAGAAGTATTATCTACTATAAACGGTATCAAAGTACTTTAGAGGTAAGTATGGAAGGACAAGAGCTTGAAGCTTTAGAAACACAGGAAAAAGAAGATATAGCAGAGTCACAAGCACTGGCAGCATCTGTTAAGAAGATGTTTTTCAGTGATGTTGAGCCTGTGTACGAGAAGCCTGTAAAGCAGATAGCATTACCAGAAAATACAACTGTATTTGATCTAGCCAGTGAGCAGGGACTTACAGTACTTGAATTCGTACAGCAGGATCCAGAGTTTGCCGTTAGATTAGCTGAGAAAGAGCTTGCAGGTTGGATGAATATACTTAGCCTAGCAGCATCTCAAGGATACCTATCTATAGTAAACCCTGAGACAGGGGAAGAAGAGCAGTACTCTGTATCTAAGAACCAGGCTAAGTTGATTGAAGTAAGAGTCAACCAGGCACAGAAGCAACTTGATTATGTGAATGAGCTTTCGTTCACAGCATATAGAGATGGTGAGCAGAAGAAGGATTTGTTATTCCGTAGTATGTATCACCAAGCCATTCGAGGCAATTCCCGTCTTGCCATTTACCTTGTAGACAGAGTAGATGGTCGTCCTACAGAATCTAAACAAAATGCACTTGATTATGATAACGCATACAATATCTATATGATTGTATGTACGTTGTTCGATAAGCAGCTTGAAGTATTGAACTCAGGTAATGGTACTAAGTTAATTTGTTGTTCACGTCGTGCGGGAAAAACACATCTTCTTGTAGCAATCCTTTTAATAGAAGCATTGCGCAGGCCTAATACAACTTGTATCTATATCGGTGAGACTATGGAGCTTTCTGAAGGACTCATTGATAAAGCAGCTAATGATATTATAGAAGCCTGTCACCTTAAAGACAGCAAAGGTAAACGTTTTAATTGGAAGAGAATTGATAATGGATCTAGAATCCTAGTACGTGGTTTGTCTAATACAAAAGACCCTGACCAGATTCGTGGTAACTCAGCAAAGGTAATTGTAATAGATGAGTTCTTCCATTTGAAAGGTGAACTTCTTCAGTATCTGTATGATCAAGTTCTTCAGCCTATGCAGATGGACTATGCAGATGATTACAAGTTCATTTGTGCAGGAACACCCCCTTCTATTAAACATACCTTTGGTGAGTATGCATGGCGCAATTGGGATGTTACTAAGTTCTCTTGGACTTGGAGAGATAACCCACACCCTGTTGATCTTAAAGCTCGTGAAGAGTATGTTGACAATATCCTTAGAGAGAAAGGATTAACTTGGGAGACAGCGTTTGCAAGACGAGAGTATAATGGTGAGTGGGCATATGATGATGATCTTGTACTTTATCCTGAGTATCATTGTTATGATCCTCGTGAGATCATGCCTAAGATGCATGTTGATATGGTACTTTTTGGTATTGACTATGGTGTAGGTGATAATGATACATTGATCGGTATTGCATGGGATGCAGCTGAAGGTCGTGGCTATGTATTCTGGGAGGACAAGTTTAATCGTCTTGATATTAAGGATAGAACAATTTCCCAGCTTCAGTATTTAAGAGGACAGGTAAAAGCAGCATGGCGAACAGCTCTTGACTTCTTTAAGGAGCTCTCACCGTTCGAGGCTAATAAGAGAATACTGTGGGATGCAGATGACAATGATCAGCACCTTACTGATGATATGAACATAAATGTACGGTTTACAGAAGAAGGTTATGAAGAGTTACGTCTTAATATTCAGAACGCACATAAGACTGACCGCGTAATCATGACAGATAAAATTAAAGACCTTCTCCGTACTGCAGGTTTGTTACTTATTAAAAATGGTAAAACAGCAGAGGAATGTGACAAGACTGTACTTAGACGTGGTCCTAATGGGGAGGTTCTCCCTGAAGTTGATAATAAAGTATATCACCCAGATCTGTTACCAGCAATGCGTTATGCATTGTGGAATGTACTTGGTGAAATGTAGGAGTATATTATGGATGAGACAATGGAACGTTATGTTGAGATACTTGGTAAGATTAAACGTGGTGAGAACCTCGAACCTGAGGAAACAGAGTTCCTTGAAGGGTTAACAAATAACTTTAAGAAGCAAGCTGTTGATGCAGCTGAATATGAAGAAGATACTAACAGAGACCCTGAAGAACCTGCAGAGGTTATTGATGTAGAAGTACCAGGAAAGGAGACTCCTAAAGCAGATAGTAGTCCTGCATATACTGATGAAGAGATGCAGAAGGCAAAAAAGTTCTATGACTATATGCAGTCAAAAGGGTTGTCTTACAGTGATGTAATGGATAAAGATGAGCTTACTGATTTCTCTGACGGTGAACGTGCTGCGTTGTATGAACTTGCATCTGGTGAAACTAAAGATAAGAGTGATAAAGAATATACTCCTGAACAGCAGACCGGTATTGAAGAAGCTAATAAAGCTGATGATGAACTTAAAGCTAAGCGTGAAGCTTTTGGTGAAAAGGTTCGTGAAGCAGGTAATACCTTAAAGAGATATAATAGCAGTAAAGACCATGATGGTGTTACAAAGGAAGAAGCTGAATCAGCAAAGAAGTTCTTAAGTGATCTACGTAAAGACTTCAAAGCAAAGAAACCTGAAAGTATGTCTTATAAAGATAGTGTTGATGATACAATTAAAAATAAAAAGATTGTTGAAGCTAATTCTTTACGCAACCAGCTGGGTGCACATGACGAAAACAATGAACTTATAGAAGATGAACACAAAGCTGTAGAAGCCGGTGAGATGGACCCCGCAGATGTTTCTATTTACCAAAAGATCTTTGACAAGCTTAAAGCTCAGAAGAAAGGTGATGCAACATTTAACGACGCATGGCGTAATATTGTAGAGAATGACAATGAGCTTGTAAATCAGATGATGAACAACATCGGTGATGATATGCTTTACAGTAGAGTTGTAGGAGCCTTTAAGAATACATATGACAGAATGGATAAGAACGAAATAACACCTGAAAATGCTGCAGCTAAATTATATAAGTCTCTTATGGCAGCACAGAAGCGTAGAATAACAGGTGCTATGAATCAGGCTAACTTAATCAATGACCTTGCAACTAATGCTAAAGCCAAAACTGTAGACAAGGATGTTGGTGAGGATGGAAAAGTTTCCACTAAGGTTACTGGTATTGAACAGCCTGGAGCTAAAGGAATTCTCAAGGCTGAGACTCCGGTAGAATTAGCCGAAGCAATGGCAGAGCAGGATGCATTTAATAAAGATGTAAGAAAGATGAATTATGGTTACAGCAACTTAGGCAATCTTCCTTCTGACACAGAATCACAGAAGGCTTACAAAGATGCTGTACTTGATAGAGCAGCTCGCTGGGTTACTAATGCCAATGAAGCACGTAATAATAAATACGACGTAGAAGACTTCTTGGAGATGTATGACAAGCATCCTAACATTGAATGGATTATTAACGGTACTACAAATGCATACAGAGGTGGTCAGAGACTTAACCTCATATTAAAAGATCCTGATAATGAATCATTACCAGAGAAAGCTATCACACTTACAGGTAATGATGTACAGACATTCCTTAATTCTATCCAGGAAGCAGATAGAGACATTCCGGTATCTGTAAGAATTGTAAACCGTGATATTAGAGCTAGAGACCAGGGTGAAGACGATAACACCAAAAAGTATGCAAACAGATACAAGAACATGTTGAAGTATGCTAATCCTAGCTTTGTATTTGGTGACCCTACAGTTCAGGAATTCAATGTACTGCCTTATGGACTTGATACTACAGGTTTGACAGCTGACCAGATTAACTTTCTCAAGACACCTATTGATAGAGATACATTTGGTAAAGACAGTACATTCAGAGTTGATAACCCTGATTACTATGGCCCGTTGTCAGATGTTATTAAGAACAGTAGTGACAGAGGTCTTAAGGCATACTACGATGATAAAGACATCAACTACAAGCGTGTAAACGAAATGAAGCCGGTATACAAAGACTGGGGTGCAACAGATAAGCAGTATAAAGAAAGTGGTACTTTAGGTAATAAAGATACTGATATTGCTAAGCCTATATCATATGGTACAACCTTGTCAAGTTCTACAGCTAAACGTGAAGCTGCACAGGCACAAGAAGATCTGTTCACACCAATCTCTGCAAAATCTATGGCAGATAATAATCTGTATGACCTTATGCCGAATACTACTGTTACAGGAGATAATGTAAAAGAAATACCTCTTGGTGATGACTCAACCGGTAAAATGTCATGGGGTCTTGAAGATACAACTACTGGTTTACCTGTACTTATTAAGGTTGATGAAGATCCTGACACAGGTATCAGTACATACAAGGATGTACGTACAGGTTTGACTTATCCGGTTAATACTGACGCTGGTGATATTCCTTCTCAGCTAAAAGCTATCAGACAGAAATTGTTAGATAGTCAGAGTGAAGATCTTTATCCTTATGACACTATGCATAGATTGCCAGACACAACTCAGAAACTTGCAAGGATGCGTTTCCAGAATGCAGTTAACCTTTTGAATGCTCTTGAAGATCCTGAAGACCTTGAGAAAGAAGGCAGACCTTTTGTTGAACGACAGTTCCTTAATACACCTTCAGCATTAAGGATTCTTACTAACCGTATCAGTGACCTTTTCAAGGTTAACCCTGATAATACAGACTTGCGCAAGATCATTGAAGAAGGTAACCTGACTAAGTTAACACGTGAAGGTAACTTGAGAGATATATTCGGACCTATTAACAGTATATCAAGAGATGACGATAAGCATTATAATGCTAAGCAGAAACTTAGAAACCTCATCAAAGCATACTTACTTCTTGATAATTATGATGCTACAAGACAGAGTATTCCATGGGAAGACATGCGTAATATGCTTGATGGAGAAATAAATAACCTCGGCAAATTAAATGGTTCTAATGTACCAGAAGGTATGGATGTTAAAGATCTTCTTGATACATTTAAGAATGCACGTACTATTGTTACCAAGGGTTCTGAAATCTATGGCGGTGCAATGGATAGAAAGTCACTCAACAAGAGACTTAAAGAAATCAATGCACCTCTTGAACTTAAGAAGAAAGAACTTGCCGGTAAGAAAAAAGAAGAGCTTACAGATGAAGAAAAGGAGATACTTGATAAACCACTTCTTTCACTGCGTGATTATAAGAAGCAGCTTGAACAGAATAAGTTAGACTTTAACCAGGACTTCTATAATGCAATGGCCTCTGAAGTAGGTAAACGTTATGACGCTGAGCTTGGTGATGCACTAAGCAAGATGCCATTCATAGATAGGGTAATCCTTGAAGGTGAAAAAGCAGACAGAGCAAAAGCTATGACCAAAAAGAATGGAGCTACAATGTCAGCTGCACTTAAGTTTATCTTTGAGCCACTTGCTAATGCAGGTGTTGAGAAAGCAAAGACCATTGTAGATATGCTTAACTCAGCTGCACCATCTAGTGCACAGCTTGCAAACACAGGTTATAATGCACTTGTTAACTTGATAGGTATGACTCCTGACCAGGCAAACATCTATCTTAACAATAAGAATAACCCAGATAAGAAGCCTAATGATAAGATCCTTAGAGGTAAAGCTAAGAACTATTATTCACCTTATAGTGATGCTTCTAGACTTCTTGATGCTGCTCAGAATATGCTGGTAGAAGCAGAGCATACAGACGATGTAAAGAAACTGGTAAAACAAGCTGAAAAGTCTACAATTAACAGAGCTGCGAAGGGTGATAAAGACGCTTTGAATGCTCTTAAACAGTCTAAAGAAAACAAGAATCTGGCTAACCAGATTTATGATGGACTTAGTGGTTTACTCAATAGATAGGAGCTGAGAATGAAAACTAAAGATAAGGTACCAAAAGAGCCTAGCTTATTGAGACAGATAATTGCTATACATTATGAGCAGGCTAGACGAGCAAAAGCATTAAGGATTCTTAAGAAACAGACTTGGAGTATAGACTTTCTTTCTACGCTCCTACTCAAGTCAGCTAAAATGTTAGGTTCACCATTAGAGCTTACAGTTATATCTCCAGAAGGTATAGCTTGTAAGATTACGGCTAAGGATATGCAAGATGATGGTAAACTAGATGATACAGATATTTTCAACCATCTTGATGACCAGGCAGCTGTAAATAGTTTTATAAGTAGGCATAGTACTAGATAGAGGTAGTTATGGTAGAATATGTAAAGGATAATATACAAGGTGGTTATAGACCGTCTCTTTACCCTGGTGAGGGTAACACTGAAGAATGGGGTGTACCGCCAGAGCATTCTCGTGATTTTGAACGACTCAATTCCATTATAGAGAATAAATATACACGTGAGTATCTTAAGATATGTGCGTTCTATAATAAGATATTCCCGTCTCTTAAAGAGTCAAGCTGGGAAACAAGTTCATATAACACTATACCGTTTACTACTATGGATCAAGAGAGATCTGATACAGGTACAGGTATTAATTATAACTATCTTAAGCAGATTGTAGATCATATTACAAGCCGTATTGGTACAATATCATTCATACCTACACTTATGTCTGAGGACCAGTCTATTGAGTATCTTGTATATAAGGATGAAGCTGAACGTGTTATCCGTATGCTTATGAAAAAAGATAAGCTCAATAAGAAAGCTTTGGAAGTATTCCATAATGCTGCAGTAGTAGGTTACTCACATATTTTTATGGATCCATATACACATAAGTTACGTAAAGCAAGTGACTTTGAAGTAGGCATATATGAGTCACAGCTTAATAAAGACTCTGTAAAGCAGATGTTGTACCGTGATTATGCTTTCCCTAAAGCTGACCTAGGTCCTTATATAGAAGGTCTTGACGATGAATTACTTGAGAAAGTAGTGGATTCAGTTGAAGGTAAACATACTATAGATCTTAAGATGTATATCAATGCGGTAGATCATAAAGTATACTGTGTAGTAAATAATATTACATTACCTGAGAAAGAGTACCCATTTGACCACGTACTTATTGATACATTTGTATGGGACACAGGCTTTAGTAAAGTTACCACTACATCATTATTCGATTTGCTCTACCCATTACAGCGTGAAATAAATAAGATAGCTGCAAAGATCCAGCAGCTTATTCGTATGTATAAAGGTCCTGTACCTGTATTTGATAGTCAGGTTGACCTTGCAATGAAGGAGATTACAAATGGTTCAGGAGAAGCTCTCTATGTCAATTCTAATCGCCCTATTGATTCCCTCGTTACTGTTATTAATCCTACCCCTCTTGATCCACAACTTTCAGCTGAAATTCAAAACTATAAAACGGCTATGTACGAGCTCAGCGGTATGTCTCAGTCTAGCTTTAATATGGACAATATGCGTTCAGCTGCTGCTGTTGTTGCATTAGACCAGACAAGAGATACAGTATTCCAGGCTCAGCTTGCTGGTATGGCAGACTTCATTAAGTCAATACTTAATATGTATGTAGAATATTATGCTAAGTTCCCTGAGACAGCTAAGAGTGAACGTAAAGCTGTTGACTGGGAAGTAATGTACAGGTTAATCAATAACAGTTACATTGATCTTAAACCTATGCACATTAATGACTTTATGTCTGATGAGAATGAAGCTAAACAAGAAACACCTGACTATACACAGCAAGCGGGTTTACGTACTGTTCTTGAAATTATAAAAGGTGAAACAACTTTTGAAACAGTACCATACTTCTTAGACAAGAGTATGATTACCTTTGAAGTTGCAGGTTTACTTGTTAAGCTCGAAGCTCTTGGTATTGCAATACCAGTTACTATACATCAGTACCTTATGTCTGCTTATCTGAATGAAGTAGCAGAAGGTAAACTTTCATTGTAGGAGTATATATGGACGGCGGACAAAAGATAGATATTAACCTTGAGTCACCTATAGATACCAAGTCTAGTGACATGCTTGTAAGTGTTGAGAACACTATGTTTGCACACAACTGGCAGAAGTATCAGGGACACGTGTTGCCTACATCGTTACGTTATGAAAGTAATGGTTGGGCAGCAGGCTGGTATGTATATGACTTTAAGATAGGTGGAGGTGTTATATTCTCAGAAAGATCATCACTAGATGCTGCACCATATCTCGCGGTATCTAGAACAAAGATAAGCAATGCACCTACATACATAATGTCTTATAAGATAGCTACTGATGATGACACTTCAGATCCTTCTGTTATACAAAACGCTACTCAGTTTAGAACATGGTACAATGCAAATGCTTCTATACAGGCAAGAGAATGTAAGGAAGCATCAATAGATAATGATGTGTTGCATCCTACTATGTCACTTAATTATGCTGTTGATGGCATAGACTACAAACGTAAAATAAGATACAACTATACTATTGATGGTAACGGTAATATTGTACCGGATACAACACCATTTACAGCTTTAACGGATCCATATGGTAATGCTGGCCTTTCTATGGAGTATGTTGACATCGATCAGCATGGTGTGATTCATGCATTGCTGTACAATAATGAAATATCTTGGACAGGTATATACAATGTAAATGTACCTAAGGATATTCCATTAAACAGTGACGGTGATATATTTGCACAGTTTGATTATGTTGATAACCAGGGTGTAGTTTATTATAATATAAAAGCACTTGGTATTGAAGACGGATTGACTTATTCCTTAGATGCATATCATGCAACCTCTGGTAGTGGTATAACTATAAGTGGTAATACAGCATCTGTAACATATCCTATGTCTTTTGATATTATAGTACCTCTTGACAAGGACTATATATCATTTAACAATATTACATGGGCTACGCAGAGCAGTAACATGCTGTTTAGCCAGGAAGACAGAGATAACCCTGCAAACAAGTATTACCTTGATGTTCTTGACACTACTAAAAATGTTTCATTTTATGGTATTAATGCTCCAAGTACAGTAAAGTATAGAGGCCCTGATGTATCTGTACTGTCTGAGTTTGTGATGGACACAAGTATAATATCATTTGATCAGGCACCAGATGCTATTTCTGGGCAGTCTGAGATTGAAGACTTGGTTGTTATGTATGACGCTGCAAAGAACTTGGGACCATATACTGTACCTATTATGAACAGTGGTGTAATACCGGGATTCAAGTTACCAGGCTCTAGTGAATCTCATAACGTAATAGTACAAGTATACTTTAAGTATGGTGGTGAATATGTAAGAGTAGGTACGCTTAACTCTAGGCCATTATTCATGGCTGTATATATGTATAAGTATGGTATGGTTGATATAAACCTTAAACCACCTTTATACATCGGGCATAATCAGGTTGATGACTGGACATACTACTATAATGATGACACATACAGTATTGACAATAAACCATTTAATTTTAGTCAGGCTCCTTACTCTGCAGACTCATTACGAGATGCATCTTTAGATGATGTTCCTTCAGACGTACCAAGTATATACATTGACTCATTTACCGCTGCCGGTAGATACATGGAATGTGAGTTTAATCTCTCAGGTATCAACGGCATTGATTTCGATGAAGCTATACCAATTAAGTTTGGTTCAATTAACACTAACCTTATATTTTCTAACCGTAGAGAAAATATGGATATAACCCAAGAATCTACAGACGCTAATCCTATAGCTACAGCTAATACATTCTATGGTAGTTGGGGTTGTACTGTGAATAGTATAACAGTAGCAGCAGGTGTAAATCCTAGAGGTTACGTTCAGAATACTGGCATAACCAGTGATTGTACTTGTTATCTGTTATATCAGACTTCTTATTATGACTCTGGCTATAGAACAAGGCCTTTTGTACCTGTGCTCAGATTACCTACACCTGACCCGGATAAATATGTTGTATTATTCTCTTCTGATGGTGTAAGCCCATATAATGATATAGGTATTAATCCTACTTATCATAGATTTAGAAATGGTACAAGTAATGATAGTGCAGGTATATTTGTCTCTGTAGAAGATACAGCTGACAACTTTACAATTGAGCAGACTCAAGGTTCAACTACATACTACATAAAAAATGAAAACAGTACTGTATGGCAGCATAACACTATAGATGCTGATTTTAATATAATACCGTCTACATTATTTAAGAAGTCTAGTGGTGATTTATCTATTGTATATCACAGTAGTGGTATTAATATGGATGTTGCACCTTTTGGTTTCTTATACTGTGAGAGCTTTAATAATTCTTATGCTCGTATAGCTTTATTAGCACCACTTAAATGTGCTGATGATATACATTGGGGCTATTATGCAGCACCTGCAGCAATGGGTGATCCTGCAAAGCTTTTATGGTATTGGGACACTACTGGTGAAATTGGTTTCCCTATCTATGCACCGGAATATGTAGAGCTGCCTAATGGTTCACATGGTATCAGATTGTATACTACTACCGGTACTTGGTATAAGGATATTACAACAGGTGACCATTGGATGACTTATTCCACAGGTGATGAACAGTCTACAATGGATATAGCACCAGAGACTATTAATGACATACTCAGCTTTGATGTAATGGATGCAGAAACAGGTGAGATACTCATTGACCACAGAAAGGATAATGTATCTGTAGATGGTACTTCTAAGTTAAGTATATTCTTTGACCAGGCACATGCTTACTGTGGTGGTAGAGCATATATGGATCCATTAGCATATTATGAACCAGGCATTACTTCTGCTTTAAGTACCAGTGGTTACGTAGATAAGCTACATAAAGTAAGTAATATAGGACGTGCATTCTTTCCACTTGCTAAGCCTGTAGATACAACAGCTTATGACTTTGATCATAGATTTGGTACTTTTAACGGTGTAGCATTATTCAATCTTACAGAGTATGATACAAGTGGTACTTTGCTCGCTGATAATTTTGTTTATACATTATTATCTCCTCTTGTAGATTATGACTTGCCTCCTGTAATAAAAGGTACAGAACTTCATATCTATGCAAAGAGAACCTATACAAATGAAATAAACCTTGCTCTTAAGGATAATATCTCTATAAATGGAAATACAGTCTATTATATAAATGCACAGTATACTGACTTGTCAAAGATTACAGTTACACCTAGAAGTGGTTTATATGCTGGTAGTTCAGCAGATGTAGAAGTATCTAATAGTTACTATGAAGATGGTTCACTGTTAAAACCTGCAAGTGTTACATATTACAATGACAAGTTAAACCTTACCTTTGGTGTAGAGCCAGGACACAGTATAACTATAAACAATGTAGTATATGACTTAAGTACTGCTGACCTTTCAATTAAGCAGGTAGCTGATCTTGGTACAATGTATCTTGCTAAATACTACACTGTAAATGCATCAGATCCTACAACAGGTAACCCTTATAACATCACGCTTGCTGATAACCTTGATAACTTTAACACAGATGAGGTTAAGGCTGTAAAGCAACACATCAGTGATACTACTGTTACCCGTGGTTATATGGACGTACAGGGTGGTATCATTGAAACAGACAGCTTTGGTATAGCCAGAGCAAGAGTAGAATATAAAGTATATATGTATGTATATCCTTACATTGAACCAGGTATAACAGGTATATACACATTTAATCAGATAATGACACCAGCAGATCTTAATAATGTAACAGAGTCACAGTATAACCCACAAGGTAATAAACAGCAATGGACATTCATTAAGGACTACACAAGTGAGTCGCAGCTTGTAATCAGACAGTATTATAAAGCTACTACATCTGTTCAATTACCTACTGATCATGCCGGTTCATACTATGCAATAGATAAAGCACACAGCTATGCTTTAGTAAATCCTAGTGCTGCCACTTATGCAAAGTACAGCTACTCAGATAATAAGATACTTGAAATGGCTATAAACAATAAGCAGGTATCTAAAGCTAAAGCTACTCTTAATAGTGTAACACAGCATAGTGCATACACTAACTATAATATAAGTATCAATCAGGCTATTAATACTGATGTGTACTTCCAGTATGCAGGTATCTATAAGATAGCTTACTATGACTTTAACGGAACTACACCAAAGGTCAGTGCTATCGGCTATGATAACGGTGTATTCAGTATTACTACTTCTGTAATAGATATATCCGGTGTGACACCTCAGATCCTTGGACCATCTACTTATGTAATTGATTACAGCAGGTTTGAATCAACAGACCCTGCAATATGTACACCTAAGTATCTTGAATATTACTCAAAAGATGTACGTAAACCAAAGACACAGGAACCAAAGAAGTTTGCAAAGGTATTATGCGACAATGAGTACCAGCTCATTAAGCAGCAGTGGAACAGCACTATTGAAGTAGAAAACTACTGGTGGCTTGACAGTGAGCATATCTTACTTCTTACTAAAGATCAGTTTATAATTAAAGAGAAACAGATAGATGGTGGCTTCGATGACTGGAATGGTGATAACTGGGAAGTATCAGCCAGCTATCCTAGAACAGATTACCTTAACTCAGAAGAAGATACTTTACTCTGTAGCTCTGTAAAAGGTAATGATCATTCTTACCTATATATCATAACACCAAGTGCACTTAATACAATAACTGTTACTGTGTATGACCCGCTTGATAATATGGCTGTAAGCTATAGAGGACAGATTAACTTTAAGCATGTTGCTTTATATAACAGCCTGGATGATAATGTAAATAACAATGTCTTTGATCTTTATACCTATTCAGATATACTTGCAACCTCTGTAATAGTAGACACTAAGTTTACTGCTGTTGAAATTAATGGTAGACACTGGTTGGGTATTCAGTATGATAAGAACCTTAATCAGTGGTCTGTGTGCTTGTCAGAAGTTGCAAGTATAGTACGAGGTTATGGTTGTATCGGTATAAATGGTTATGCAACCGGTGGTATGCTCCCGGATAAATATGTTGTAAATGATAATGGTATAATTAAGTTTAACGGTGTTGTTTGCAGTATAGATGACCTTGAAGCAGAAGAAGACACTGATGTAGAAGACTTGAGTCAGTTTAATATATTCAATGAACGTATTGTTGGTGATGAGAACCAGCAATGGTACATATCAGAAAGTCTCAATGGTATAGTAATGGCAGTTGATCTTAATTCCTTGAACAAGATTGTACTTCCAATATCCAATAACTATGCACAGGTTTACTCAAGTCCGTCTTATGCTAAGTACACAGTACATGCATTCGGACTCCAGGTTAAACAGCTAATTGACTTATTCTCAACTGAACAGTCTGCGCAGTGGGCACAGATTATAAAGTATGCTATGTTCCCTGTGGTAATGTATCTTAGTCCTTATACTAATGTTATCAATTATCTTCAGCAGACACTTGGACAGTATGCTTATGTACACTATAACAGTACAAGTAATGGTAAGCGTAAGTCATTTACAGCTGAGGATCAGACAACAGACAATGCAGGATTAACAGAGAATGAAAGTCAGCAGCATATAGATGCATTGACAATGGATGACCTATCATTTGATGTACAGCATATTGCACAGGAACAGTCATTCAAAGATAGCTCCTGGGATAACATACTTGGTATCTTTATGTCAATGGTTATATCTGCTACTGATTACTCTATAGCAAGTATGTCTGTAAACAGCTTACAGAATCAGACTGCAGTATCTGATATAGGTAGAAAGTTCAGTCAAGCGTTCTCACAGAATATCGCATCTATGTCTGTAACAGGATTTAATATGCAGTCTACCAAACCTATGCTCAAGTCTGAAGTTACGGCTGTAAAGACGCTTGATATGTTCTACAGTACTTCTGCTGATCAGAAGTGTTTTGCAGGACCTGGATATGTCAATATGCAATTCGTTGCACAATGTACGGCACAATCAGTTACGTCAGTACAGCTTGAAGCACAACAGACTCAGATCTTTATTCTGCTTAAAGAATTGTCTACCTTCCAGGCAAAAGCAGAAATGTTCTTAATTGATCAGCTCGCTGACTTCTTGTACAAACAAGCTGATGAGCAGGCATCAGGACCTGAGTTTGGTTTAAGTAATGCTGTAGGTTTTATTATAGCACTTGTATTATCTAGTACAGCCTATGCATTGCAAGCTGCTAAAGCAATGCTTAAATTGTCTACAGGACTTATAGATAGCATGCTTGATTCATTATTCCCTAATGGGTTACAGTCAAATGTTACAGCTACACTGTCAAGGCATAACTATAACATAGAAGGTAAACACGCTTATGGCAATAAGTCAGAATCATTTATGTGGCCTTGTATAGACTGTACCTCTAAACTGTATACCGATGAAAAGGTAGAAGCTGTATTACAGAAGAAACCTTGGCCTCTTGAAATGCCTCAAACTACTACTGGTAACGTTCAGGTAAAACCTGTATATGATAACCAGCCTCATTGTACTACAATAAAACCAAATGCACTTACTAGTGGTAACTGGAATACAGATGTAGATTATAATATAGCTTCTTGTAAAGGTACACACGATAGTGTATCATTACCTAATGACACAGCTTATGTAATAGGTACAGAGTCATTCTTGCCTACAGTTCCATTTAAGAATGAAAACATCGGTGAAGGTGAACCGGTATTCACACCACCTATTGTACAGGATTATGTAATAGATAAGAACTGGAACATCTTTGCTACAGCTATGGGTGGTGATGAACTTTGGATCTCTTGTAAAGACACTAAGCTGTTTGATGGCGGTTATTCTAATATCATAGTATCAGATACTTTCTGTGGTATTGCTGCATCTCATGTTGCTATTGAAGTGAAGTCAAGTATCACAGAAGAATATCTTAGACCTTGGGCAGTGACACCTGATGCTATTGCTCTTAACGTTACAGGTCTTAACTGTGCTTATGAAGAATATGCTTATCATGCATTTGATGGATATGGCTACCGTATTACCGATTGGCTTGGATCTTCAGGTATGAACAAAGAGCATTATACTTTACAATACTGCTTCCAGATTAATGATAGATTTAAGCGAAGTAACAAACTTCCACCAAACCAGTTCATGGGTAATTTTCAGGCTGAACCTAATATGTCTCTTGATATAAAGGATAAGGTATTCAATCAGATACAAATTACATCAGAAGAGAGAGGTATGGAAACAGGTGTTATAGGTGAGAATAAAGACCAGCAGCGATACAGTTTACCTATATTTACTGAGCCTGTTAGCACATTACCTGCTATTGTAAAGGCACAGTCTTCTTATAAACTTGATGTAATAGAAGGTATTACAGCACTTACTACAGATGTACGGTCATCACAGTTATCTTACAAGTTGCCTGTGTCTGTTGATTTCAATATCAATGAACAGCAGTTCCGTATGACTAATGAGTATATCTGTTCTGTTAAGCATGAGAAAGGACTTGAGATAGTAACATACCTTGTACCTACATTAGGACTTAAGTATCTTGGTGCTACACCATTTATGGCTTACTTCTATAATCAGGCAACTAGACAGTACTATATTTATCAAGGTGGTAATACACTACAGGCTGTTGACATGCTTGAAAGATTTAGAGACATTACAGAAGGACGTTATGACTTTATAACACAGGAAGTTATTATGCCTTGTCTTGCTACTTTGAGCAGAATAGATAGTAATGTTAAAGATGATGCAGATGAGACTGACAACATTATAGTACCTACATTTAAACATAATAAGATTAATGGTGAAATTACTCCACCTATTACAACTATCTTTAACACAAGGTCTTGGTATAAGACACTGTCTACACCAGCTGGTGTTGTATTCCAGGGACCAAGCAGATGTATCATTAATCGCTATGTATGGTCTGAATACATGCTTGAGGATATAAAAGCAAATAAGAGACTGTGGAAGAAAGTACCTCGTGAAGAGTATCATCCATTCAGAGAGTACGCACAACGTTATGATAACGTAACACAGAGACTTGACCTTGAGCTGAATGGCTGGACACACAATCCATTCCTTCTTGTTACATCACCACTTGGTGTTAAAGAAGAAGCAGACTGTAAGTTTGAGTGGGAGATTACATTTGCATGGACCACAGAGATGGAACAGTTATATGAACAGAATGAATATGTAACTGTAAATGTAATGGCTGAAACAATGACTCCTGGTGGAAAGGTAACTAATAGACCTACACATATATTCTTGACAAAAGAGTTATTTGCTAGATCAAAGAACTTTGGATATTATAGCTTTAAGTATCAGAGTAATAATGGTATAGGTAACCGTGAGCGATTGCATATATGGTCAGATGGCTATATTGCAATATCCGGTATACAGCTTGAGTATAAGGTTGTTACTGAAAATAGAACAGATGTTCTTACTATCCAGGAAGATATAAAAGGAATGAAGGAAATGTAAAATTAGTGTATTTACAAAAACTACATTTATGATATAATTAATAGTGAGGTAATAGGCAATGGTATATAATACATTTGCAGAACTAGCTCAGGAGTTAGGATTAGACCCTAATAATCCTACTTATGAAGGACAACAGAAACTCAGAGACTGGTTAAACATAAATCAGAAGTCTCCAGAAAATCCTGAAGGTTATGAAGTCAGGGAGAATACACAAAAGTATCTTGATGCCCCGACGACACCACCTCCGCAGGAAATGCCTCAAGATTCTGTATTTGATAAAGGGAACCCAGCAAATCTAACAGCAGCTCCATGGAACAGACAAGAAGGCGGTGGTACAGATAGCCTTAATCAAGTAGATCAAACTATAGAAGAGGTTAAAGCGCAGGAAGAAGCTGATAAAGCCGCTAAACGTCAGCAGGCACTTGATTGGTGGGCACAGCAAGGTAGAAATGTACAGACAGCTGCAGAAGGTGTAGGTGAAGGTTTAAACAGTGTACAGCAGTATGTGCCTATGAGTGCAGCTCTTGCTGCTCAGAATCAATTAACAAGTGGTGTTGACAGATCTGGTGAGTCTGCAGGGTATGAAGCTCTTGCTGCTCAAAATCAGTATAATGCCGCTCAGAATGAAAAGCTTCGTCAAGCTAATATGCAACAGGCAATGGATAATACTATTGCTGATAAGATGGCTGCAGCTGAAGCTGAAAGTAAATGGAAACAGAATGCCAGAGCTTTACGTGAAGGCGGTGCACAAGCTGTTGCATCACAGAATGAAGCTGCTACACCTGACCTCTGGAAACAGAAACAACTTCAGAATGAACGTCGTGACGTTGCTGCACAGAACCTTGCAGAAGTGGATAAGAACAGACGACAGGCAGTTCAGAATGAAACTAAAGCATCTATGACCAACTATAACACAAGAGTAAATGATAACCTAAATATGAGAGCAAATACCTTGTCACTTGGTAAAGGTGCTGAAGATAATTCTAAAAACACAGAAGACAAGACAGATACTTCAGATACAAAAACTGAAGGTACAGATACTACTGAAACAAAGACTGAAGACACTAAAACACAACCAAGTGGTACTACAAGTACAGCTCCTAGTAATCAGGAAAGTGAAGGCACTGAAGCAGCCACTGATAAAGTTGCAATAGACAATATCATCGCTCAGGTAAATGAGCTTAATAATAAATTAAAAAATAAGCAGTATAGCACTACCATGCTTACTGAATATAATAATCTTAAAGAACAGTATAATGCTCTTAAGGATAAAGTTGATAATCCACCTGCGTTTCCTGAAATGTGGAAACCATCTGATGACTCAACAGATGTAAGTAATATTGCATCAACTATTGATGATTTAACTATGTAGGAGGAGCACATGTTAACTGATGCAGAACAGAAAAGTTTCTATCAAGTATTAAATAACATTAACTCCTGGAAGAATAATGGTAACACTGAGCTGTTGCAAACACTCGCTGATATTCTAGTAAAACAAAAACTTCTTCCAGGTGTCAGTATGAGTCCGATTGAAAACCCACAAGAGAACTGGGATAAGCTTATGTATTATCCTACTACCTTTAAAAAGCATAAAGGAAAAGAGCTTACAGACGAACAGAAGCGAAAGAAGGTATGGAATAATATAAGACTTCAGAACTTTCTTGGTGATGCTATGACAGGTGTCGGTGGTGCATTGAACCTTAAGAATCAGGCATTGTCAAGATCCCTTCAACAGAAAGCAAGCACATCAGCTTCAGACAGACAACGTGAACTTTATGGCGCAACACCTGAAGATAGAGCTGCAGCTTCAGCAAGTCCAATGTTATCTGCTCTAGGTAATATTGAACAATTGCTTTTTGGATTAATTGCTAACAGAGCTTATCAAGGTGCTGCAGAGAAACGTTCTGCTTATCTTCAGGCAGTAATGGATGCTTACAATAATAATGTAGGAATGTCCGGAACCTATGCAGATGCTCGTAGACATATGATTGATTTACCGGCAAATAGTATGCCACCTCAGGGAGGTAGATAATGTTACTTGATCCAGATACAGGTTTAACAACACAGCAGGCATCATGGGCACTTGAAAAGATTATTGATAACAATAGAGAAGATATTGATAATCTCATATCTACAATCAATAATGACTATGAAGTGCCAGAGGAAACTCTTGATGAAATACTTAGTAAATTTGGTAAAGAACAGCTTACACCTAATGACTTTAGGATATTGCTTCGTGCCGTAGCTGAAGACTACAATTACCTCACAAGAAAAAACCTTGATGATGAATATGTGCAGTCTGTTCTTAAAAAGATAAATGATCTCAAAGCAGCTAGAGAGTGGATGAAATCTAAGAATAAGGTGGTGCCAAATGCCTGATACAAGATTACCTTTAGGAATGAGTGAAGAAGGACAAAAGTATTATAATTACTATTATAATATGTTTATGTCCAATCCAACAGGTGCACTTAATTTCACTATGCCTGATAATGCAGAAGCAAGAGCTGCTGCACAGAAAGCTGCTGAACAAGTTATAGCTGATAATCCTATACATACCAGGAGCTACAGTTATGGTGGTAAAGAATACCAGGTTCCGTTAGACAGTAAAACAGCACAGGCTAATGGTTCAATGTCTGCTGTAACATCTGCAAAAGCATTCTTACGTAAGTTAAGTACTTATATATCACGAGAACAGCAGGACGCAGCTAAGACAGCCAGTCAACTGGGTAGTGGTAGCCTAGATAAGAAAGCTAATAGTGATGTTAATTACTGGGGTAGAACAGCAAATATTCCGTCACCTGAATTGTTAACAAGTGACCCTTCAGTTGCAGGTCAAACATTAACCATGCTATATAACCAGAAAATTGCAGCAGGTAATGATCCAGCTAAAGTAAACCAAATAGCTGAGTCAAATAACCAGATACAGCAGTTGCTTAAGAGTAAAATGGAAAGTGATCCTACATTCAGAGCTGTTGCTTTGTATGTATATTATAGCGGTGTTAAGTTTCACTCAACAGAAGAAGAGGCTGCAAAAGAAAAGTGTCTTAAGGCATATAAACCTATATATGATAACTGGATTGCTTCTAAGAAACCTATGCTTAGTGATGGTGTTAAGGAAACTAAGAAGAAAGCGCAAGAAGCTACTACTAGTACATATGAACAGAAGACACCACAAATGTATCAGTAAGGAGGAACAAGATGGACGACTTATTTAACCCGGTAACAGAACAGGAATTTATAAATCAGAACCAGAGTACTTTTAACCCACCATCTGATTCAACATCTGGTACACAAACTGCAGCACCTCAACTTATGACTGACCCTGGAACACAGGCTATGTCTTATGATGGTAAGACACCAGATGCTTCAAAACTGTATGATGATGTAACAGATGAAAAACAAGGTACACAGCAAACTATATCAGAAAACGGTGAAAATGCAAACAAGACACAGAATAGAGGTGCGCTTGATAACTTCCAAAATGGTGGTATGGATCAGGTAAACCCACAAGCTAAAACCAATATTCCAGTAGAAGATCCTTTTGGTAACTATAATAATTTATCCTGGGACCAAACGCTAGGACTGTCTAGATTAGTTGATGCTTATAATAATCAGCGACACTGGACACCTGGTAACTTTAATGCTGATGGTACTGGTGCTATAAGTCAGTATGTACAGAATGAGCCTATACAGACTGAAGAAACACGTAGAGGTGAAATCGTTAGACAGGGTATCGGACAACAACAAGCATACTCACTTGGTCGTGCCAATGAAGCATTGTCTTATCCACTTGAACTTACTAAGATGTTTGATAGATCTTGGAACAGTGCACAAGATGCTGCTATGGAATTGCGTAGAAATTATGCTGACATGGTACAAAGAGCAAGATTTGACTCTGAGTACAGAGATATGTTCAAACAGGCACTTCAGAAAGATATACAGCGCTGGACTATTGAACTTGGCCAGTATGAAGATAACAAAGTAGCCAGAGCTCTTTGGAATGAATTCAGTAGAAATCCACAGTACTCACAATTCCTTGCGAGTGTAATGACAAATGGGGTTATGCCACGAATTAATCAATACTATGCACAGGAAATTGTAAATGATATGATGCGTACTAATCCAGAAATAGCAAAAGATCCACAAAAAGCACTTGAAGTTATAATGCAATATATGAACACTATAGGCAATTATACTGCTCGTATGGAAGGTAATGCTGCAGTGGGAGCAACAACTGCCACTATTGGTGGTTCCGCTGAAAAATAGGAGAAGTAAATGTTACAGATAGAACTTTGTCCATTTGCAAGTGATGCTCTTGAAGATGCTATGAGACTAGCACAGACTAAAGCATTAAACTCATATACATTCAGTGACTGTATGAACTATTTGAATTATGCCTGGTCTGATATATACAACCGGCTTGCACTTATCGATGCAGGTTATTATAGTGAATGTATTCGTATTACTAAGAGACTTACACATTTACCACCTTACATCAAAAACTGTATCACTGTATTTTCTGCTAGAAACATAACTGACTTCAATAGACAGGCATACAGACCTGCTAACAATACTGATATGCTTGCATCTGGTACATATATGATTAGTGGTAATGATCTCTTAGTACCTGATGCTGATAGAAAGATAGTATGGCTTGAGTATATACCGGCACCGGCACAGATATTCTTTACACATCATAACCGTGATCCAAAGATCATTGATCATGCTTATTATAAGGAGAATGATACAGTACTTCTTAAAGAACCACCGGTATATGATAATCTTTATAATATGTACAGACTAGTTGGATATGACTCAAATAAGCAGGAAATTACACTTGATAACCGGGAAGGATTAAAAGATGCTGTAACTTGGAAGCTTGTCAATAGAGTTAGTGCAGACTATGCTGAAGATATAACAGACTTTGTAATTAAAGAATGTGATGAAGGAGAATGGAATGTTGTATTCATCTCCTGTAAATATCCTTACATATTCGTAAGCTATGAGCACTCAATTACCGGTGAGCACGTATCTGGTTTCATTACCAGGGATATGGAATGGACAGAGTATAACCCATTTGCTTATACTGGGTTGAACAGTAATGTTGAATATGTGAAGGTAGGCTGGAATGATAAGACAGGTATGGGTGTAACAATCCAGGATTATAGTGACACTATTGATGATGAAGATGAGGTATCCAACGGACAGCCTAGAGTAAAGGAACTTGGCTGGACACCAGATACAAAGCTTATATATCCTGATCCATCAGTATACCGTTATCTTGTTGCTAGACTTGCTGACAAGTTATCCGCTCTTAATGAAAGTAACGTGATGGGTGTACAAAAAGAACTGGTTGAGGCTGAGTATGCTTTTGATGCTTTCCTCAATAAGAATAAAGCAGGATTCACACGTATCAGAAATGTTAATCCTATAACTGCAGGAGACTTGTTATGACAGAAGATAATGAAATGTCCATTGAGACAAGACTACAGCAATATCTTAGAAGTAACTATAATAAGGAGTCTTTACAAGATTCTCTTAACTATGATACAGTTGCTAATATACTTGTTGACGTTGCTAAGAAGTTTGATGCAGCTAAAGGGCAAGGTAAACAGAGGTCTGATGAAGAGTATCATGAGCTTGTTAAAGACGCTATCAGTAATTTTATTAACTCAGATGCTGCTAATGGTGAGGGGCAGGATAAGGCACATAATCTTGGAAAAGGGCAAGACCCAAATGAACGTTTCCAGAATATTGCATCTTCTGTCTATTCTAAGTATTATTAAAATTAGTATATTTACAAAGGGTAAAATCCGTTGTAAAATAAAATAAGCAATAGAAGGAGTTTAATATGTCTGGTATTGACACATTACTTTTAACTAATCTTCTCGGTACAGGTTTACAGGACCGTGGTATCACTGATGATATTATGCAGTCTGAATCTGTATCTACTATTCTTGCTCAACTTGCTGATGAGTTTAATAAAGCGACTAATAAGATTATCACACAGCAGAATCAATTGCAACAGGAAGCAAGTCAAGCTGTAAAAATCGGTGGAGCATTGACTGATGCTCTTAAAGATAAACTGGGACCTACTTCAGTTCCACAGCAGGATATGAATGCACCACAAGATCAACCAGCGCCTGATGCAGGAATGACACCACCAGCTGATCCTGGTATGACACCACCAGCTGATCCTGGTATGATGTCTCCTCCTGAAATGAATGTGCCTCCAGCTCCTATGGATATGGGAGCACAGCCACCTATGCCTGATGCAGGTGTTTCATCACAGCCAGGTCCAGATATGATGCAGTTTGACCCTGGTATGATTGGAGCAGTACAGCCGAGGTTCTAATGTATAACTATAATATAGCCGTTCCAGAGTTTTTTAATACTCTCTTAAAGCACAGTGGACAGCATTACAGACAGCTGCTTCAGGACGTGCATGATGGCTATTTACCTGCTGATACTATAAATAGTATTCTTTTGTCTAAGAACAATAAAGCATTTGCTAGAGAAGCACTGCCTCTTGAATTACTTGAAATGAAGGCAGGTTACGATGATGATGAAGAGTACACACATGATGAATTAAAAAAGATACAAGATAGTTATATCGACAACCAGTTGGATAGTAATCTTGCTGATGCTGTAAAAGAAAACAACACCGATAGTGATAAGTTTAATGCAGAACAAATAAGTAAAGACTTGTTAAACAATGCTAAAGAGGATCATTTCAATGTTACCATTGACCGTATACTTAATGGTATACAAGAGTCTGAAGAGATACCTGAAGATGACAAAGTTGGTGCCGCGTTAGCTTTCCTATATAACACTACACTGAAAGGACAGAACAAAGATACATTAGCAGCTGACTACAAACTTGATATGCACGATCTTAATACACTGTTAGATACTGACTCTGTAAAAGAAAGAGTAGTATCAGACTATGTACCTATAACATACAAATCAGATAAAGACTCCTTTACAGACAGTGACGGTAATTTAAGGTACAGATCACTCTTCACACCTAATAAAGAGTCATTAGCAATGTTTGATTTATTTGCTAATAAGTTTGTAGATGATATAAAAGCTGGAAAAGAAATTCCATTTAATACACTTGGTAAATATATCAAGGATGTGTATAATGATACACTCAGAACTATGAGCTATTCTGATTGGGTAGACAGATTAGAAGATGAATGGATAGCAGAGCAAAAGAAACAGAAGCTTGGAAGTCCAGCTGATTATACGGATGAAGAGTGGGCAGAGAAAGTTAAGTCATTTAACATTCCTAAGGCAAGTGAACTTACAGCTGGTAAAGAGTTATTGACACCAGAAGACTGGGCTGAAGATAAAAAGTATGGCTTTCAGGATTATGTTATTCCTAAACCACGTAAAAGTCAAGCTAAGAAAGATGGTAGATGGCAGCATACTACTACTGATGAAGGTGACTATGATCTTTATCAGAATCACTTACTTGCCTATATCAATTCAGATAAGCATGCTAAAGATCTTCTTGAAATGAAGGACAGACTTACAGATATATTAATCAGTAGACTTGATGACTGTATCAATGAGCTTGAAGCATTACCAGACGATGACAAGATTGATGAGCTGCCTGATGATGAAAAGAAGGCTATAATTACTAATAAAAAGAACCTTCAGAAACGTATGGACTGGTATACAAAGATGCTGAACCCTAAGTACGATAACCAGGATGTACGTCTCACTAACTTAGCTGAACAGTTATTGCGACGCAAGATACAGCGTCTCTATCATATTAGAGACAGAGCAGATGAGTTCAGAAAGACTGGGTATGACAACATGTCCTATGAAGAGAAATCAAACAAATATGGAAACTTGAATAATGCACGAAAGGATATGGAAGAGGCATTACTGGTAAATAAAGAACTTACACCTGCACCATCAGTTAAGAAACCTACAAGCAATAAAGAAGACTCTAATGATACAGAGTTCAGTATTATTGATGACATGCTTGACGATGATGAATACAAGACACTTGATAATAAGGTACTTAAACGTACAAAGAGTGATGAAGAGCAGGCATGGGAAGAAGTAGAAGACAAGTATGCTTCAGAAGATGAGGATGAGGGTAAACAAATGACAGTAGCTGATTGGGCGCAAGCACATGATGCTAGCTCTAAGAAGAGAACTTATACTAACCAGAAAAAAGTCTTTGACCTTTTGGATCAGGTTAGGTCTGATGATAATTTATTATAGGAGGTAAATGGAATGACTCTTGATGAGATAAGTAAAGGCTTACCTAACATGCTGAAGAATGCACATAAGTTATCTGATGATGAACGTCTAGGTAATGGTGATGCAAACTACGGTTCAGAGATGCTCATGTGGTTGGTAAAACAGTTGTATGAACATCCGGAAGAAGACCCAAGCAGCGTGCTCAAATACTTTACAGCTAATGGAGTAGATGAGAATGAGCTTGCTAAACTTCTTATGGAAGAAGGTATAGAAGAGCCTGTAACTGTTACACAAACGACAACTTCAGTAGGTGGTATACCTGAAGCAGAGACACCAGAAGAAGTAGGGCTTGATGCAAAAGCAAATGGTCTTGATGATGACGATGCTTTGTATGATGCTATCCTTAATGGTGAGTTTGATGATCAGCTAGGTCTTGCAGGTGAGACTACACCTGAAGAAGAACAGATGCTTGATCAGGCTGAAAAGAATGCTACTGAAGACAACTCAGACTTCAGTGACACTGACAAGACATCTGCTGAAGAGGCTGCAGAGAAACCTGCAGAGAAACCTAAGGAAGAGAAAAAGGAAGAGGCTGCAGAGGCTCCTAAGGAAGATAAACCTGCAGAGAAGAAAGAAGAGAAGAAAGAAGAGAAGCCTAAGGAAGAAAAACCTAAGGAAGACAAGAAGGACGAGTCTGATGATACTATGAAGAATATTACATCAGCTCTTAGCGAACGGTTCTAACCTGCTTAGTATAGCAGAAATTATATTGCATAATGGAGGATAAAATTATGCCTATTTCAAGAGACCAAATTGAAGGTTTGAGTAAGCAGGTATTCATTGTAGATTACTTGCTCAATGGCTTGTTTCCATGTCAGTCAGACGTTGTACGTTTGATCCGAAGCAAGAAAAAAGAATGGAAGTTCAACGATAAGTTTGAATATCGTATGCTTCTTGCTACTACCAACACTGGTGGTACTTTGAACTCACAGGTATTCAACCGCGACGTTTCTTTGAACCGTCCTGGTGAACTTGAGTATGGTACATTCCGTGCTACTTACGGTACTGTATCAGATGGTTTCAGTGTTGATATGATGGTTAACCTTGAAACAAAAGATAAGAAAGCTGCGTTCGAAACAGACTATGCAACACGTATGCACTCTCTCCGTGTAAATGTTGCATCACTCTTTAAGAACTTTGCTATTCACGGTAAGTTTGGTGTAGTACACCAGCTTCGTGCTGTTATTGATGCACCAGCTCTTGGTTCTGATTACAATCCTGTTGCTAACACAGGCTTTACACCTGTACAGGGTGTACCATTCACTATCAAGACACCTATCAACGTTTTCAACAGCAACTTCAAAAATGGACGTATGCTGATTAAAACAAAGGCTGCAGCTCCTTGGGCAACAGCTGATGTATCAGAACTCTATCTGATCCTTCAGAACCAGCCAGGTCAGTTGACACTTATGTCAGTAGGTACTACAGTATCTGAATGGCAGGATGGTGAATTCCTTGAAGTTGCAATGAACCGTGAAATTGTAGGTATGCCACAGACAGTATTCCAGAACTGGACTGCTGCTGCTATCACAGTTGCTACTGGTCCATTTGCCGGTTCTTATGACCGTTTCGATGGTACTGGTACATATACAAATGGTGCTAATGCAGTTGTAGGTGCTATGGAAGGTCTTGCTGACCTCTTCCCTTGGTACACAGATCCTGCTTACCCAGAAATCCGTCTTGGTATTGATCTTCCTTTCCGTGATCAGCCAAACCGTATGCGTTACTCTACAGAACAGGCTGGTGGTTTCATTGTTCAGAAGGAAGTAAATGGTGTACGTGAGCACATCATCGATACAATTATGCGTGGTGTATTCCTTACAAAGTCAACTGTTCCTTACTCTGAAGTTGGAGTTTGGATGAACCCAGTAACTCGTATTGCTATGGGTTATGAAGAAGGAGACGATGTAAAGGTTATCCGTGAAAACGCAGTTGCTGGTCCAATCGTATATCAGCGTGGTGTTACTACTACTGATTATCAGATTGGTTCACAGACAATCCGTGAAGTAGTAGAAGATATGAACCTTCCTACTGATGTTATTATCATCGGTCCAAAGAACGATCTCGCTTACAACAGCTGGGATAATGCTACAATGGAAATCGACAACTACATCCAGGAAACTTGGGGTAAATCAGAACCTCCAAAGATCAAGGATCTGTCTATTCCTAATGAGCTTATCACAAAGCTTGACTTGTCACAGCGTATCACTTATGGTTCACCAACCCTCCAGGATGGTGGTCTTGCTTCATTCCAGTATGGTAATGGATTCAGACATCCAAAGAATATGATGCCTCTCGCATTGCATGAAATGGGTGCCATTTTTACAGAATACCCATATACTTATACTATTGTCAAGCTGCGTGAACCTATCTGTGATATTCAGACTGTATAAGTGAGGTGAGTCAATGTCATCATACTGGGGTCCTGTACCTAATGCCATAGTACGTAGGAACAAGCAAGTGTATACAGGTGTTGCTCGTAAGGGTAGCACCCACCTTGTAACTGATCCAAATACAGGTAAGCAGTATAGTATGCCAGATGGTGACATTGAACAATATATCGGGTTTAAAAAAGGTGATAAGAGTATAGAGAAATATGTTGCTGAGGCTTTTTCTTCTGCTAATAAAGTTGAAGTACAGAAGACTAGTGGCGGGCATATACTTATGTTAGAGTACTCTGAAACCTATCTTATTTTACGTGTTACCTTTGAGAAGATGGCTAAAGAAGGTAACGTAGTAGTATATATGAATGTGCCTAGTTCTGTAGCTGCTGAATTACTTGCACTTGCTAGATCAGGTTCTACTCAGTATTCTAGTGTGGACGGGCATATGAGACATGTAGTAGGTATGAGGTTCTGGGACCTTATAAGAGTTCGAGGATACGTACATGCTACAAGGTACCCGTTTGAGTATGTGCATGATACTGATAACTATGTAAAGGGTACTGCAACAGGTGCAAGAGACTGGAGTAACACCCAGTTTGTATTTGTGGATGATGGACATAGCAGACAGAAAGCTGTTCCTGTAGAACAGTTGACTGGAACAGATCGTGATGCATATGATGCTCGTGTTGCTATGTATCAGAATAGAACAAAACCAGGTGGTTACAATATAGACTATCTGTATAATGTAGTAACAAAGGCAAACATTGAAGATGGCCCACGACAAGCGGTACTGTCACAAATGGATGCTATAAATAAAGGAAAAGGTAGTGAAGCAGACAAGAGTAGGTCTATGTACAACTACCTTAAAATCATAGGCCTATTATAGGAGGTAATTAATATGGCTAGATGTAAATTGACAAATATGAACTTGCGTAATATCCGTAAGTCTAGAGAGTACCAGTGCATACTTATTGATCTTGTATCTGCTGGTGTTATTGAACAGTCAGAAGCTGAAGAGCTGCTTGGTTATACTATCCCACCAGGACTTCTTGAAGGTGATACACCAGGTCCTGACCCAGAGCCAGAAGCTGAAACACCTGTAATTACTACAGATTTACCGGCCGCTAAAACAATAAGTGGGTCAGACACACTTACTATTGTAGCAAGTGTTACAGATGGTGGTACACTGTCTTATGTTTGGACAAAAGATGGAGACGTAATCCCAGATGCTACAGCAGCTACATTAACTGTAAATGAAGCAGGCACATATCAGTGTATTGTAACAAATACACTTGATGAAGATACTGCAACAGCTAGCTCTACTGCTTGTGTAGTATCAGCTGAAAGTGAACCTGCTACTGTAACATTACTCTACTATGCTACTCCAAAAGGTGGTCCTATGTGGGAATCAGATGTGTATACACTCACAGAAGGAGCTACTTTTGAACAGGAAAGTGCTGCTATCATTGCTGCAGCTAAAACCACATTTGAAGTCAATGATCTTGACGCTATATCATTTGTACAGCTTAATCCTGAGTATGTAGAAGGTGAGTCTGCACTTATTGATAAGTATATTGACCTTGTCCCTCAGCCAGAAGCCTTTGAAGATGGTCAATCAATTGTAGTATATCACCAAGATTAATAGGAGACTGAGTTATGAGTGCATTTACACAGAGTAATTTTCCTAATATGCCACCTGTTAATGGCATGACTACATCTGCTATTACTCAGCTCGCTGATGCTTATGTTGCTGCGAAAAATGCTTTCGAGTCACATGCTAACTCAGAAGTAGGTAATGATGGTGCTGACCCTCATAAAATCATTGATTACATTGAGCAGATGGAAAACAAAGCAGGTAGCAAAGCAAGTAAGGCAAAGAACGAAGCAGATATGCTTAATGCTATGTTGGCAGGTGGTAATACAAACCCAGCTGTAACAAGTGCACAGTATATGATCAATCAGCTCGGTAATGATCCTAAGGATCTTATCCTGTTTATCAAGAGTCTTATTGATCGTGTCAGTTCACTTGAAGAACAGCTCAACACACTGTCACTGCTTCAGTTTGATAATGTGCCTGTTGGTGCTGGTATTCGCTGGTGGAAAGATACATTACCAGAAGATGGTACTTGGGTATGGGCTAATGGTCAGACACTCTATGGTGTTAATCAGAACTTCCCTGACCTTGCAAGAGTATGGGAACTTGATGGTGCTGACAATGTTACAGTGCCTAGTGAAGATCATACAATCTTCAAGGTACGTAAAGCAACTGTAAAGATCGAGCCTATCTACCACGCTTACATTGAGCAGGCTTCACCACCAATTGATCCTGATGATGACAATAACGGTTAGGAGACTAATATGACAAAAGAAGAGATTGTTGCTTCCATGAAGAAGACATGGACAGAGCAGCTACAGAGAAAAGATAAGGACCTCACTGAGTCTATACTCGACGGCTATGTTGCTTGGGTACAGGGACTTGTTAAACAGGTTACAGAACAACAGGCTGTAGCTGCTCAACAATCTCAACAAGCCCCTCAGCAACAGGCACCTAATTTACAGGGAGGTGCAGCATGATAATAGAGAGACACCTTGAACCTGGGCAGTCAACCTGGAAGCAGTCTAATGCTATATCAAATAAAGCTTGGCGTGCTATTCATAAGCTTTTATGGTCCACAAGGTTAGTAGCATCTTGTACAGATAATGGTATATGGTACTCAGATGATGGTGGTGAACACTGGACACAATCTGATGTAACGACAGGTACTATAGTTACGTTCAGTTCGACTGCGTATAGTGCTGGTGGTCCTACAGTACTTAGAGTATTTGCTGGATATTCAGGGGGTATATTATACTCTGATGATGATGGAGAAACCTGGACACAGTCATCTATTACTGACAATTGTAATTCTATTATTACATGGCACAGTAGTGCTCAAAGAGTAGTAGCAAGTACTCCTGGATCAGTAGGTAATATTATATATTCTAATGATAATGGTTCAACTTGGGCACCAGCTACACTTGCTGGTGATACTATACCAGCAATAAAATTATTAGCTACTAAGAATAATGAAGGTACAATTTTAGCAATACCGCAACAGAATTCCTCGTCAACTGCTCGTATTTTACACGGGAATGGGATGTCATTTAACAAAGGTAGTATGCCAAGCCAGACACTTGGTAACTACCCTAGTGATATAATATATCATAAGCCTAGTGGTTGTTATATTGTAACTGGTGGTCAAGGTACAATGGATGGATTACTCTGTGTAACAACTACCGGAATAGTAGAAAGATCTGTATCAAGCAGTCTTAAAACATCATTTACAGCTATCTGGAACATGCCAGACATTAATTCAAATACATTTATAGCTGTGAAAAGTAATAACAGTATATATAAAATTACTAAAGCTGATAGTGGTAGTACCTATACTTATGAACTTTTTGGGCAGCAAGTACCAGCATATCCTTATGCAGGCATTGCTATAACAGTAAATAATAACACAAGGTTTGTTGTATGTACAAATGCTGGTATCTACTATGCAGACCCAGAAGATGTGATAAAGGAAACTAGCTTTGTAGATAGAGCAGGAATACAGGAGCTTGTAACACAAGCCAAAGCATATATAGATAATTTATAAGGAGTAACTTATGATTATACATAGATTGTCAATAACAGACTCATCAGAATATCTTGATGACACGGGACTTGCGGAGCTCGTAACACAGATCAAGAACTATGCAAACACACACGGTGGCAGTGTTACAGTAGAAACATTGAAACAGGCTACTGTAGATGTGTCAACATATAACCCATCTAATAAACCTGTAATCTCACCGACATCGCCTAATGATGCTATGGCACAGGTTGAAGTAACATTGAGTAATATCCCAGCAGCTGTTGCTGTAGAAGCAGATAAAGCTGCTACAATAGATGTATCCAATTATGATGCTTCTAATAAACCTGTTATTGTACCAACGTCACCTAACGATGCTATGGCACAAGCAACAATAACACTTACTAATATACCAAGTCAAGCTGGTCTTCAGATGTACTGCTGGAGAGTAAATGATCCCGATCATCAAGCTTTAGCTACTTATACACATATATACACTAACTTTAATATTGCACCAACAGATGCTGCTGATTTTGGTGATAAGAAATGTATTATCATTCATGAGTCTCTTGACGGTCCTCGGCCGGGTGATGCACTTATGGGTGTGCTAGAAACATATAACTTGCGAAATGAATACTCAACATATGGGGCTATATCTAATTTTACAAGGGTATCAGACACAGAATTCTCATTTAACTATACTACATATCAGGGTAATATTAATACTACTACATTTACAAAAGAATCATTTGGGGACATTACGTCCTGGTAATAATACAATGGTAGTCAGCTGACCTTAATGTGCATGAAGGAGATAACAATGCCTACTAATCCTATAGTAGATTTTGCAGCGCTTGATGCGTATACTCAAGAACTTGCGATCAAGGTTAATGCAGCCATTGACCGTAAGATCATTAATATATATGTAATCAAAGGTAGTGCTATCTATGCTGATGCAGCATATATTGCTTCACCTACTAAAGTCAGCCCTGATATAGATTCAGTTGGTATCTGGCAACAGGTTAATGGTAACTGGACTAAGATCACTGATTACAGAGCAGGTTGGGTTTATAATATAACTAATGACTTTACTACTGATGCTATCTTTGTTGAAGGTGCCGGTGTAGAAGCTAAAGCTGGTATCAACATTGCTGTTGTCAATACAGGTACAGAGGAAAGTCCTATATACCGTCTTGACCTTATGTCAGCAAGCGGATCAATTGATCCAGCACTTCTTGCTGTTAAACAGAATAAGGTACTTACTAACGAACCTGATGTTGTAGTACCAGATCTTATATATGCTGACTCAACAGCTAGACTTGCTGCTACTACAGCTACAGTTGCTGATGGAATGATTGCGTTCCAGGAAGACACTGAAGAGTACTACTACGCAGATGTATTCCAGGGCGTGCTTACTTGGTATGATATTGGTAATACAAAAACAGTTGAGGATGCTATAATACTGATCAGTAGTGTTATGCCATCTAAACCTATTCCAGTTGCCGACATTCGTGCACTGTTTGCATAAGGAGGATACTATGTTCAAAACAATGGACGGTGTAGAAGTTTATGATAAAGCTGATGTAGATGGTATCATTGAACCGTTAACAGAGAACGTTACTACACTTATTGATCAAATGAGCACTAAGGCTGATAAATCTGAAATACGTGGTATTGTTGATTCAGAGATTGATGCTGTAATAGATGAAAAGATTGCAGAGATTGTGCCTGATATTGATGAAGTAGTTGACCGTGAGATTGTTAATGTACTTGAGGACTACGACACAAGCTCCGAGGTAGATACAAAGATTGCTAATGCGACTGTACCTATGACAACAACTGCAGCTACTAGCTTAGTTGATACTTATTTCTAGGAGTATGAGATGGAACACCTTGCAACAATATTCACATCACCAGAGTTTCTTTCCCGTATTCCTTCAGTAATATTACTGATTATAGTACTTGTAATACTATGTAAGATCCTTAAGGTACGTATCAACACTGACCATATACAGATTGGTGGTGAAGATAAGAAGGCATACTATGAACGCGCTATAGTACGTAATCAGGTAAATCAGGCCAAACTATTCTGTATGGCACTTGAGAATAAAGTGACAGCAATGCTTACCAAAAAGAATAAGTATACAGAATATTATGTCAAGTATATTCTTGAATGTGTCTACGATAAAATTGTAGAATGGGTAATGTATAATCATATTGAGAACACTGAGCAGTATATTGAAAGCAAGCAATGGGAGATCTCATCACTGGTATATTCATTCAGCCCACCTGCACAGTTCAAGACACCCGAGTTTCAAGAACGTATGAATAAGTGGGTAGCAGAGATCATTGGTCGTATGGCTAGTGTTCGTAAGTTATATAACCGTAAAGACAAGGAGAAGTAATGTGGTTAAAAAGATTGTTCTGTGTCTTGCTGGCATGGTGTTGCTTGTCGGTTGCTGTAGCACAAGAAGAGTTGACAGACAGATACTTGAGTATCAGAGACAAATTGATCAGCTTGAAAACGAACTCAGAGCTCGTGACAGAGCAATTGATGCAGGTATCCGAGAACTTGAAGCTATCGCAGAAAGAAGCAGAGGAATGGAAGCAGACATCGACGACATTATCAGAGAACTTGATGAGTATCAACGAGCAGTTGAACGACTCATACAAAGTTATAGAGCAAGAGAAACTGAAGAACCAGAAGCTGACCAAAGCACTCTGGATTCTGATAACAGTATTCATAATGTTAGTTCTTACCGTATTGTTTATATTGTACCTGGAACTGACCCACAAGACTAATTTTATATAAGGAGTAGTATAATGGACTATGATAAACTTATTGCTGACGCAGCAACTAAGCTTAATAATCTTGTTAATGGTATTATTGATACACTTGACAAGGCTGGTACGCCTGCAAACCCTGGTACAATTATCAGTGACATTACAGCTAAAGCTTTTCCTGAGAAAGATGGTGTTACTCAAGTAGATAAGCCAGACTGGGCTGACAGTGCTTTTGATACTGCAAGTGATGATGATCAATCGAACTATTTCTCAAGAGCATATAGTGTACTTGAAGCTAACCCTGATCTTGAAGCATTATATGATAAAGATCCGCAAATGCAGCTAGGTGAAGAACTATGGGATATTGATAATAAAAATCCAAACCCACGCTATAATACACTTAGGGACTTTATCAGTAAGCATAAGTTTAATGTTCCTGTAGATAGGTATAGTGGTAAACCTGACACAGAGTACTTAGCAAATGTACTGGCACTTATAAGTAATAAAGATAGTAAAGAGTCTACTAAAAATATTATCGATGGAATACAGGGAGTAATGTAATCAGTGTCAGTGATATAGCTGACTTGATATATAAACAATAAGGAGATAACTATGAGTAAGAAAACATTAGGAATTATTATCGGATGTAACACTGCTGTAACTACAGCTGCTGTTACCTGTGTATCATTGATCTGGCCGGATAAAGCACCGGTTATCAATGGTATCATCGAAGCTGTATCAGGCTGTATCAACGGTATCTGTCTCGTATTCCTTGAGAATAGTACGGTACAGAAGAAAAAGAAATAGGGGTAATGTATGAGCCAAAAGTCTAACTTTGAATTTATACATAAACTCTTGGGCTGTCTTGATATGATACAGAAGCATATAAATGAACCTGATGTAATTCAGAGTATTCTTAGTACAGTTTTACCGGATGATAATATCTTAGACTTCCCTGAGGTTAGAGAAGACTTAGGTATGGCTAATCTGGCTAGTGCTGTACCAGATAATGCGCTAAGAGATGAACATCTTGATAAAGCCATTAACAAAGCATCTGAGCAGGAACAAGCACTGAGAGAAGCTATGGGTACGGAGGGTAAAACAAATGAACCTGTTACAAAAGATACTGGCATGTCTGAGCAGGAACAAGAACTTAGAAACATTTTTGCAGCGCTTAAGGACGACCCGGGTGATAACCGATGGGAGGACTAGAGTGAAGTTCAAGATTGACTATATCCCTGAAGGTTCTAAGTGTGACACTGGCCGACCATTGGATATTGCTACTACAGTAACTATCCATTGGATCGGTCCATACCCGGAGCAGACACCAGAGCAGGTTCGCAAGTACTGGATTGATAGTAAGAGCGAAGCATCTGCTCATTTCATTATTAAGGATGATGAGTGCTTACAGTGCTGGCCAATCAGTAAAGCTGCCTGGCATGCTGGATGTCCTTCTGGTAACTATTCATCAATAGGCATTGAGGTAGTGCCAGAAGACAAAGAAGGAAGATTCAGTGATGCTTCAATAGCAACATTGAAAGCATTACTTGATAAATATTTTAAGGACTTGCCGTTGGTAAGACACTATGACTGGTCAGGTAAACGTTGTCCAGAGTACTATGTAGATGGTAATCACTGGCAAGAGTTGCTTGAAAAGTTAGGAAGAGGATAGGAGGAATTATGAGTAAAGTAATTCAGAATAAAGGTGGCATCGGTGTAGGTGCACCTTATGATATACCGGGTTACGAGTATGATCCGGTAACAGACAAGTTTAAGGATCTTGCCACAGGTAAGACCTTTGACAAAGATGGAAATGCAAAGCTCGAAGATAATAAAAGCTTTACAGTAGACACAAACGGCACGATCATTGTTAATCCTTCTGCTACTTATGATGGTATGAAGAAGGTAACACTGTCAGTAGAAGTAGCCGGCGGTGACCTTGAAGACAACAAGAATGCTACAATCGATGTATCAGCATACACAGACCCTGTAGAAGTTACTCCTACTCAAGGCAAAGACGGGATGAAGAAAGTAACAGTATCACTTTCAAATATCCCAGCTGGAGCAAATATGCTCTATGCTTGGGAGATGTCAAGTAATGTCGTATGCTATTTAGATGTTGGAGTTGCGACAACAACAGGTAATGATATAAAGATGCTTAATATACAACAAAATAGAAGTATTGTTATTAATTCGTTGTTATTCGAGGGTGATGTTTATGCTAAAGTATCAGATACTGAATTTACAGTTTCTTATGAAAGTAGTGGTGAAACAGTCACAGAGACATTTACTCGTGACCCAACAAAAGATGTGGAAGTTTGGAATGCTCCACCTGAAGTAGAAACCACAAAGCAAGCTACTATTGATGTGTCTACCTATGACCCTGCTAATAAACCTGTTATTACACCTACTGCAGGTAAACAGTCAATGGCAGAAGTAGAAATTACATTAAGCAACATTCCAAGTGGCGGTGGCGGTAATGTTTATTGTGCTTATGACGCTCCAATGTCAGATAGTGATATTGTTCCCGATGGTGAATATGTGGGTACTACAATTTTTGACCCCGACCTTGGAAATAGAATATTTACCATTATAGGTGATGGAGTAAAAACTGTTAAAGAACTTATGACGGAAATGGGGGGTAGTTCAGATTATTCTTGGACTTATTTCATAACTTGTACCAATGTTATTGTGAATGAACAAGAATATGCTTATGAAAAATTACATCTTTATTATGGTTATAGTGGTTAGTGATTAGAAGACAAAAACCTGTTCCTCCAAGAAAAAGGTTTGCCTGCATCGTGGTTCTCCTTGCCACGGTGCAGGTTTTTATTATTCCTTCAGCTCAGTACATGTAAACACCCCAGGATCACTAGTGCCACAGTATTCACAGTTCAGTCTTTTCATACTGGTATAAAGTGTTATTTCACAGTGCTTACATTCACAGGCATAAGATTTTTGTTCAGCATGCATGTAGTTACGTAATCTGGTACCTACTATAGTTCTCCAGTAATACATAGCATCAGCAAGATGATCTGCTTCATTACTGTGCATATTAGATACTCTATTATCAAATTGTATCATAGAGGGTGATCCTGATACCAACAATCAAATGCAAGTAGGAGTTGAGGGTATCTTTCCTCGAACCAGGCTCTTACCATAGCACACCACTGATGCATGTTGTCTGAGTCACCAGGACCACAGCGTCTCTGTATCATATACATCCACTGTCTGACATTGGTTGTGATAATAAGGTTAGTTGCTAAAGCATTCGGTAATACATCTCTTGCAGAGCTTGGTGGTTCACCAGCATTCAATAACTTATGATATACTATTTCAGCTTGTCTATAAGCATCAGACTTATCAACACAAGTAGTGTCTATAGGATGATTAGATAATGGATCAATGCACTCGATCTCATCAAACTTCTGATAGATGGTGCTTGACTGCTGAAATGCACAGTGTCTGTGTCGTACAAGAGCATGTGATACACCACGGTCAACAGTACACTTGAGTGTGATAATAGCATGCTCGAATGGAGTATGATGTCCACGTTTGATACAGTTCAATGCACGCTTGACACAAGCGTCAAGATCTCTTGAACTGTTATAACACTCACCAGCAATGTTTCCAACATAAGACAATAAGTCTTTTTCATTCAAGAACTGCAGGCCCATTTCTTCAATCTTCATCGGTATAAGTTTCATTTGCTACTCCATAATTTAAGAATAATATAAAGTATAAAA
>Ga0265298_10000745_pt1 | contig 47674 bp, 51 predicted proteins | sample AusTroGonzalo_MG_3_FD_193486 | JGI IMG/M metagenome (GOLD analysis project Ga0265298, IMG submission 193486) | Bovine rumen microbial communities from tropical cattle in Woodstock, Queensland, Australia - Gonzalo_01 | ecosystem: Host-associated > Mammals > Digestive system > Stomach > Rumen ...
CGGCGGCGGCGACCTTGTACGGGTCCTCGCCCCGCCGGTAGACGTCCAGGGCGGTCTCCTCGCCCGCCAGCCAGGCCAGGACGCGCCCCTCGATGGCCGAGTAGTCGGCGCAGACGAAGTCGCACCCATCGGCGGCCTCCAGGACGCCCCGGAGGCAGGTGGAGGCGGCCATGAACAGGTCGCCGTAGAGCATCTCGACGGCCTCGGCGTCGCCCGCCCTGAACAGAGCCAGGCACTGCTCGGTGTCCGGAAACGCGCCCCTGGGGAAGTTCTGGGGCTGGACGAGCCTCCCCGCCCAGCGCCCGGTCTGGGCGCCGTAGTACATGAACAGTCCCCTCAGCCGCCCGTCGGCGCAGGCGGCCTCCCGGATGGCGGCGTACTTCGCCGTGGACGACTTCGACAGCGACTGCCTGATTTCCAGGATTCGCCGGGCCTCCGAGGGCGCCGAGCCCATGAGCTCCTCGTCGTCCGACGACAGGGCCTCGCTGACGTCGCCCCTGGCCAGCCCGGCCAGCGGGACGCCCATGTCGCGGAGCAGCTCCAGAGTCGCGTCCCTCTGCGTCGGCGAGTCCAGGCCGGTGATGTCGCGGAACTCCTCCCTCAGCGTCGCCGACTTGGCGGCCATCGCCGCCGTGACGGCCTCGGCGCTCTTCAGGTCGGCGCGGACGCCCCGGCAGTTGATGGCGAAGTCGAGCCTCCAGACCTCCAGTTCCTGCGGAGGCAGGTCGGGCAGCATCCTGGAGAGGTCCTCCTGGGCGGTGACGTCCTGGCAGCAGTAGAGGCAGAGGCGGGCTAGGTCCCCGGGCTCCTCGTTCCAGAGCAGGGCTTCGGCCAGTTCGGGGTTCCGCCTCAGCTCCAGCTTCCTCGGTCTCCTGGGCTTGCATAGCCTGCGCATCAGGCGGGCGCCGTCGAGGTCCTTGTCCTCCTGGGTGCCCAGGGCGAGGCAGGCCTGCTCCAGCGGGCGGGGAAGCCCCGCCGCGACGGCCATCGCCGCCGTGTCCCGCAGCTTGCGGACGGGGATTTCCGGAAAGCCGGCGGGAACCATCTTCTCGCGCCAGATGAGCCAGTCGAACATGGCGTTGTGCGCCTCGATGGTCTCGGCGTCCTCCACCAGGGCGGCCAGCTCCTCGTCGCCCATCGGCGCCAGCCCGTCCATCCTCATGGCCATGAGGTATTCGGGGCCCCGGAAACGCTCCGGAACCCACAGCAGGGGCGCCTCCCCGCGCGGCTTGACCGCCAGGCAGAGGGGCTCCGTCGTGGGGTGCTCGGCGTACTTGAAGGCGCCCCCGTGCACGAGGTCGAAGGCGCTTCTGGTCTCGAAGTCTATGGTGATGGAACCGGACATGGAACCGAAAGGCGATTAAAACATTAAAACTAGATTTCGTCGAGGCCTGCGGGGTCGAAGGCCAGCGCCTCGTCCTCGACGGGCTTGAACTGGGAGCGGATGGCCTCGGCGCTCTGGCCGCCGATGGCCTCTCCGTCGCGGACCAGCTGGACGCCGTTCAGGCGGAAGCCGATGCCCCGGTTCCCCGCCTTGTCGTAGACGAAGGGGCACACCGAAGCCTTGCAGTAGCATCCGGAGTAGATGGCGTTCTTGTCGGCCAGGTTGCGGGTGCTGCGGTCCATCACCACGGGCTGCCGCCTGGTCTTGGCGCGGACGAAGATCTTCCCCTGCATGAAGTCGCCCCAGTCGGCGGCCTTCTCGCTCCCGTCGCGGAAGGGCGAGCGGAGGCCCTGCGGCGCACCCTTCGGCCACTTGTCGGCCAGGGCCTTGCGGGCGGCCTCCTTCAGGGCCTTGATCTGCTCGGCGTTGTCGAACACCATGACCAGGGAGTAGTCGCCCTCGCCCTCCTCGCCCTCGAACTTGGAGGGCTCGAACACGTGGGGGTACAGGCAGAGGAAGGTCTCGGTCATCACATCGTAGTAGGCGTTTGGCATTTCTCGTTTTTCCTTTCTGGGTTGTTGGGTTGGTCTTGGGTTGGTCCTTACTTGTCCACTGGCGCGAACTGCGCCCTCACCTCGGCGTCCCGCGCCGCCGTCAGGGCGAGGCGGGGGTCGTCGTCGCCGACGACAATCGTCTTCGACTTGGCCTCCCTGGTCACGACGCCGGCCAGGCAGCCTTCGATCTCCTTCTTTTTCAGCCCTCGCGCCTTCAGCATCTTCTCGGCCACGGCGGGCGACACGAGCGAGCGGACGTAGCGGTCGGGCCCGAGGACTGCCAAGGCCTCGGCGGCCTCCGCCTCGTCCCTCCACTTGCGGTTGCCGAGGCTCTTCTCCTCGGCCAGTTTTCGCCCGGGGATCTCGACGCCCTCCTGGAGAAGGCGCAGCTCCTCGGCCTGGACGGCCTTCAGCCAGGCGGCGAAGTCCTGGCTGCCGAAGAACGCCGACAGGAAGCCGACCTCCGCCGGCTTCAGCCTCTCGACCGCGGGCAGCCTCGGGCACTCGCCGTCCCCGTCGTAGCTGTCCATCCGCTCCAGCGCGAGGTCGCGCTTGGCGGGGCAGACGGCCAGCGCGGGGCAGAACTGGCACCACTCGCCCGCGTTGCAGGGCGCGTCGGCGTCCAATGTCCGGAGGGCGGCGGGCCTCAGCACCCTCTCCGCCCAGTCGTACAGCTCGTCCACGCCGACCTCCCAGGAGTCCACCGCCTGGTTCTTGAAGGCGGAGTTTGGCTGGACGATGGTGATGCGCACCGTCTCGGCGGCGGTCGGGTTGTCCGCTCCGAGCGCCCCCAGCGCGTAGTACATGCACTGCGGGTTCCGCTCGGCGCGGACGGGCTTCTGGCCGTTCTTGTAGTCGTAGATGAAGAGCGTGCCGCAGGGGGCGGCGGGGAGGATGGCGGCGTCGTTCCGCCCGAACATCCCCTCGTGCACCCACGACAGGTCGAATGGCTGCTCGACGGAGAGCGTCCCGCCCTCCCGCTCCAGGTCGCCGAGCACGGTGTCCACGTAGACCTTGGCCGCCGTGGCCATCTCCTCGGTGACCTCCGTCGTCCCCGCCTCGTGGGCTATCGTCTCGCCGACGCGGGAGAAGGGGTCGTGGTCGCGGGAGGTCAGGCAAAGCTCGCACAGGGCGTGCGCCGCCGTCCCCGCCACCGCGAACTCGCTGGAGGTGGACGGCATCCCCTCCGACAGGCGGCAGGACGCGGGGCACGCCATCCAGCGGTAGGCGCTCGAGGCGCCCAGGGGCGAATGCTGCTTGGGGTCTCCCATCTCACTTCACCTCCACGGCCTTCCTGAAGCTGGCCAGGACGTCCCCGTAGGCCTCGGCGGGGATCTCCTTCAAAAGCGTGCACCCATAGCGCATGAAGATGGCCTTCAGGTCCTCCTTCTGCTTCGGCGTGAAGGTCGGCCCGCCCACGATGGCGGCCAGAGCCTGGCGCATCCCCGGCAGGTCCGTCGGCACCGCAGGGGCCTCCGCCTTCTCCGGCTCCGCCACCGGCTGGGGCTTCTCGGCGGCCTGCTCGGGCTTCGGCTCCTCGGCCTTCGTCTCGGCCTTCACCTCGTGGACGTGCGCCACCAGCGGGGCGACGGAGCGGGATTCGGCCAGCGCCCTCGCCCCCTTCTCCGTCAGCGAGACGACCGTCTCCGCCGCCGCCAATTCGGCCAACATGTCCATCGTCCGCGCGACCGCCTGCCTGATGAGGCGCAGTTCCTCTCTGATCTCGTTCATTTCCTGCATTGTGACTACTCCTTTATTTGTGCGGCTGTTCCTGCCCCCGACTCTCGGGGGCGGCCAGCGCCGCGTTTCTCTCATTCTCAAGGGCGTCTAGGACGCCCTGCTTCCGGACCAGGGCGCGCGCCACGCGGGCGTCGATGCCCTCCGCCACCAGATGGATGACGCGCACCGCGTCACGCTGGCCGAGGCGATGGCAGCGGTCCTCGGCCTGCGTCATGTTGCCGGGCACCCAGTCCAGCTCGGCGAAGACGACCGTCCTGGCGGCGGTCAGCGTCAGCCCCGTCCCCGCGGCCTGGATCTGACCGCAGAAGACGCGCGCCCCGCCTTCCTGGAAACCCCTGACGGCGGCGTCCTTCGCCCCGTCGCTCATCCCGCCGTAGAGCAGGACGGCGTCGGGAAGCTCCTCGGCCAGCCTCTCCAGGACCTCGCGGTGCCAGGCGAAGACCACGGCCTTCTCCTCCTCCTCCAGGACGACGTCCCTGAGGTAGGAGACCACGGCGGGCAGCTTGGCCAGGCCGTCCTCCAGGCGGATCCTCGCCAGCTCCGTCAGCAGGGCGGGGGGCATCGGCGCGAAGGCCTGCTCCCCCGACCACTTCTCCCAGGTCTCCAGGGCTTCCCTCATTCCTGTGGACACCGTCCTCCGCGCCCCGCTGACGGACAGCTCCACGACCTGCCTCGTCTTCGGAGGCAGTTCGGTCAGCACCTCCGCCTTCGTGCGCCTTATCATGACGGGGGCGAGCAGGGCGGCGAGGCCCTCGAGATCGCTGGCTCCGGAGAAGTCCCACACCGTCCGCGCCCCGCCCTTGGCGTACACCCTGCGGAGATGTCCGTCGCAGAAGCGGCGACCGTAGTCCACGCGGGACCCGGCCAGGCCGAGAAAGTGGAGAGTCGGCCACAGGTCCATCGGCCTGTTCACGACAGGAGTCCCCGTCAGGAACAGCCTCCGCGCGGCTCGGACCTGGAAGGCGGCCTTGGTCCTGGCGGCGGCGGGGTTCTTCAGGTAGTGCGACTCGTCGAAGACGACGGCCTCGACGGGCGCCAGTTTCCTGGCGTCCCTGACGAGTTCCTCGTAGGACCTGACCTCCCAGCCGAGGGCGGGCTCCCAGCCGTCCCACCACTGCGCCGCCTCCCTGCGCCAGTTCAGCCGGAGGGACGCGGGGCACACGACCAGGACGCCAAGGGCATCGATGGCCTTAAGCCAGGACAGCGCCGTCGCCGTCTTGCCCAGCCCGGGCTCGTCGGCCAGCAGCCAGTCGGCCCTTTCCGGCTCGCCCAGCATCCGCTCCAGCGCGGCCCTCTGGTAGTCGCGGAGCTCAGGCATCGCACACCTTCCTGTAGATGACGTTCCCGCCGGCGCAGGGGAGCTCGAAGCAGCCGGGCGCGTCGGGGGCATTGAATACGCAGCCCTCGCACACCATGGCGTCTTCCTCCGGCTCGGCGGCCTCGATGACGAAGGGGTCGCCGTCTGCCGGATGGTACATTATCTGCGCCCCTGGGCGGACGCCTCCAACCTCGTAGAAGTCCAGCATCACTTTTTCCTCCGTTCCTTGAACCATTCCGCGATGTCCGCGATTCTGCCCACGCACCAGATCGCCAGCGGCGCGCTGAAGACCATGTACACCGGCAGTATCCAGCTCCCGTCCTTCATCTCGTTCCTCTCCTGTTTCGGGTTTCTTGTCGCAAACGGAAAATCGGGCAACGGAAATAAGTTATCACCGGTGTTCTCTTTTGTCAAGCGAAAAATTTATAATTTATTGAAATTTTTTCGATGCGGGCATAAAAAAGCCCCGCCGTCGGGGGCGGGGCGCCGTCCGGCCAGGGGCGTCATGGGGCTTCATGGACAGGGGCGGGGGCGTCATGGGCAGGTTCCATGGGGCTTCATGGGCAGGGGCGGGGGCAATATGCCACCGCCAGGGAGGGCGCGGCTCCGTCCGCGCCGTCAGGCCCGTGGAGAAACAAGCCCTTGCCAGGGAGGGCCGAGCGTCTGCCCGGCCATTTCGCCATAAGGGAATACAAAACCCCCCGCAGTTTGAGCATCGGCTTTCGCCGGGAGGCTTGCGGGGGTGTGCTGTTAGAAAGCCAAGCTTGAGTCTTCAAAAGCCCGCAGGCAGGAAATATCCGAGAATGCAATCGGGGTTGCAAGGAGAATGTCAAGGATTTGCCTGGAATTGTCCAGTTCATTCATCGGTGAAACGAACACAAGTGCCAGCTCAGCGAGACGAAGATTAAACTCTCGTATGACCGATTGAAACAATTCGGCTGGCTAGGATAATCCACCAGTGGAACTGCGTGTTATAGTTCCAGTTATTGTTGTGCTTCTTTGAAATCAATAAACCTAAGAAAAGCGTTGCACAACTGTGATGCAAGGGTGGTTTTAGTTGATTTCGGCATATCTTTCTTTCGATATATATTTCCGTGATAGCGATTATCGTCCAATGGACGTCTGCCATAATCAAGAAGTTTCTGATGTCTGGAAACGCATTTTTGCAATTCCTCGGTGGAAAGTACAAAACATCCGATAAATTGTCTTTGCGGTTTCCCCTTTCTTGTCGTCATTTTAAGGCGCAACTCTTCTTCTGCCCCTTCGTCATCCATCCAATTTATGGATGATTCCTCAAAGCCTTCCATATCCATGGCTCCGTCCCAGTGTTCCCATGCACAATATGGCATCACGTTATTTTCGGAATCGAACAAGTTTTCGCCGGACGGTGCTCCTTTTAAGAATATTTCTGGATAGTCGCTTTCAGACATAAGGCAGTAGCAAATAGTAAGATTTTGATATTCCTTCAAGCAACGTGTTTTCTGTGAGATTGGCGCTTTCCGACTTCTGTTCCCCTTCTCCGCCGCAAGTCGCGCACCAGAAAGAATCCTTCCAAGAGGCAGCAAGGTCAAATATGGCGTTGGCTTTTCTGGTCGCCCAATTAACGATGAGGTCTCCGTCGGCATCCTGAACCATAGACAACATGGGGAGACGTCTTCTAATCTCTGATGGAACTTTTAGAAGAAACTGCTTAAAGACCGCAAGAAAACTGTCCAGTTTATCCTTGAGGGCGATGTTGTTGACTTTTCCCGCGTCAATTCTGGATGTGATTCTGTTGATGTCCTGTTCCTCATCAATGCGTAGAACAGAAGAACTGGAAGACTCGTACCTGGACTCATTGGAAAAAGGCTGGTCTTCGGATTCCTGTAGCATGACACTCGATGTCCCCATTATATCCAAGGAGAAAATAGAGGAAACGGGAGCGGCGCAACTTGTAACTTGTTCTTCAATCATAGTCTTCTACCCCCATTGCATTGCGAAGTTTCTGCTTGATGGCAAACTCGAAAATATTTCTAGACTGGGTATGGAGGAACTCAAGTCGTTGGGGAGAGTCGTCCTTTGCAGTATTCTCCTCTATGCTGCAATCATAGTCGAGAACTATCCCGCAAATTTTCTTGTCATCGGTTCCGCGCAAGGAAGCCATTTTTATGACGGCCTTGGCATTGTGTTCCCCTAGGGAAACCTCGTTGATGCTTTGGAAGCCAATGGCCTGCATATTGCCAATGCTTGCAAGACCCAAAAAAACAGGATTGATGAGATCCTTCCATTCCATGTCTTTTTTCCGAAGATTCAATTTTTCCATTAGAAACTTGTCGATGTATCGCAATCCAATCCTGGTATAATACGAAATGCCGTATATGCTCTCCAGAGAGGACTTCGCCAGCATGAAGACTTCTTTGAACTCCTCCCACTTAACATATTTAGAGAAGGTGACAGTCAGCGATTTCATCGTCAGTTCTATGGTCTTCTTTTCTTTAGGATTTTTAAAAATATAGACCTTGTTTGTGATAGGACTTTGTATCTGCCAGGAGGGAATTGGATTCTGAACGTCACCACGGATGTTCACCTGTTGCTGCACTATCTGGGTAACGTTGTAATCCGGGCAGATTCCTGCCACCTGTTTCTGAAAAGCAGTTGGAAGGCTTGCCTCGATTTCCAGTAGTGGTGAAAAACGGAACTGGACGATTACATTGTCAAGAGGGTTCCTCTTGTAGAAATATCTTTGACCTTCTTTGAACATCGCATCGTCTCCAGTGGTGACAGGACTTGTTAAGCAAGATTAATATAACACAGCGCAGGGGGATTGCAAATTGCGCGTTCCCTTGGACAGCACCGCGCATGAGAGAGAAAAAATCTCCTTCATGGCGCATGAATCCTGGAATTTTCCGGAAAACTACCCATCCGGCGGCCTGTTTCCCGCGCTCGAATAGCTTGCCGTATACTTAGTCTCGACGTACTTGATCAGAGTGAACTTCTCGAACGGAAAGACCTTCGGGCATCTCATATAGCCCGTGGCATAGCAAGGGCTGCTGTCCTTGTAAATCGTGCAGGGCCTGAACCTTTCGCATTGCCGCGCCGGACCAAAAGGCGTTCCGTACATGCCCGGCAGACCAGGCAGCGCATATCCGGCTGCTGCCTTGTCTTCCCCGGGCCTAGTGCGCTTCTTGTCTTTCGCTCTCCTCTCCATGTCCTTGCTCATTTTGGCTTCCGGCTAGGCTTTCGCGTTGCGGCCACTGGCGCACGATGAGGCCGCCTGACAACTTAATGAGAAGGAGGACCTGAGTTTTGCTATCCGTCGAAAATCCACATGGCGGTCTCTGGCAAGCCGAGCGGCCACGATTCCCGGGTGGATGCCTTCCGAGTCCGCCAATTTGCGTATGCTCCCGTATGAAAAATCACCTGTGGAGACAAACTGGCTGTAGCGTGATGTTGGCAGAAGCGTTTCCCTTGCAAAGTCATCGGCCTCCGCTTCCAATTCACGCATCTGCTCGGGCGCCTCATCCAGACTGACTATGACCGTCCTGTATTTACGCTGAAGGACATGCTTTATTTCGTGGAACAGTGTAAACCAGAACGAATCCTCGGTTTTCATGCGGTCATTGATGGCCAGAAGGACTTTCCGATTGCCGCTGAACCATTTGACCACGCCGTTTATCTTGGAGTTCCTAAGCTGCGGAAGCGGAACGAAGGCCACGCCGCATTCGTTGAAGATCTTCGTCAGTCTTGTCAGCGACCCGTATACACCGTAAAGCGAAAGCCCTCTGATTTCCCGGATGCTTGATTCCAGTTTTTCCGCGTCAAAGGGCGCGTCAACGGATGCCTCGGCGGCTTTTTTCCAGGCGAAATAAAGCCAGGCTCTGGCGCAGATGTCATTGACCTCGTTTCTTTTGGGCGTCGAGGCCCTGAAGCTGCACCCGTTCAGCTCGTTCTTCAGAGTCTCAAGCGAGGCGATGCCGAAAAGGCTGCAAAGATACGCTATTCTGTCTCTGGCGTCCTTGATGGCCTTGTGCCCCGTCAGTTTGAGAAAGTACCCTAAATCCAAGGACGCAAGAACTTCTTTCTGTCTGTCCAGATCGATTTCCGCCTTAATTTCAAGTATCCTGCTGTCGTAGACGGCCTGGAGGTTCATCCACACTTCGGACTCCAGCCCCGTCATTGCCGACAGCTTGCCCGCGAGTTCCGGGGTTATCCGGCATTTCCGATTAAGGAGTTCGCTGACGCATTTACCGCTCACGCCCATTCGAAAGGCAAATTCCTCCTGGGTTATGCCCATGTCGCGTATGACCTCCTGGACATATTCGCCTGGATGGCAGGCCCGCTTGTGCTTGTACTCGATGATGTCAGTCATAGTGGTTTGTAACTCCTGTAATCTTTACGACCTTGATGACGGCGGCCCGGGCCATGATGTCGCCGCCAATCAGTTCGACTTCATCCTCATCGCATGGTATGAGAATTGCCCTGTATCCGCTTGTCGCGCCAAGCCGGATGCTCCATTCGCCAGTCGGTTTCCTTCGATTCTTTAACTTCCCGGACAGTCGCTCGAGATGCAGGGGCTTGTATTCGGCCAGGGATTTGAACGAAACGGCGGCTCGAAGGAAGTCATTAACCAAATGCAGCCCACGTATTGCGTCAGCCGGGTATCTCCACAAAGACGCGTATTCGTCGCTGAACTGCCTCTCGATTTTTCGGCTTTTGTAGATTACTTTCAGCATTATTTTTACCGTTTTGGTAATTTTCAATACTATAAGACCCGAAATGAAGGCTGTCAAGCATGGCCGACGTCTTTTTTTACCCCTCCAGCAGCCCGAAGACGCGCCAGACCTCCGCCTCCGGCTCGCGGCCCAGCCGCGAAACCAGGGAGCGGCACGCCAGCGACATCCCAGAGTCCGTTATCCGGCCCTTCCCGTAGCACTCCAGCGCCGACGGCACCAGCTCCCGCAGGCGGTCGGCGGTGTACAGCCGACCCACCAGGGAACCCGCCGACGCCGCCCCCCAGATCAGCGCGAACCGCTCCTGGCTCCCCGCCTTCAGACCAGACAGCTCCGGCATCCCCGCCGGGGCCGACGGCGCGTTGCTCAGTACACGGCCTGTCCGCAGCAGCTCGTCGGGCTCGATCTCGAAGAAACGACAGGCTGCATCTATATAAAACATGTTCCAGTTCCTACGCTTACCAATTAATGCGGAGACATTACTTGCAAAAGTTTCAAACCCTCGAGCCAACTCCTTTTGTTTAACCCCTCTTATGCGTGCTAAAAAATCTACTGCTTCAGAAGCGTAAATCTCGCCTTTAGTGAAAGGCTTTAATCTGTCTGTCATATTAGTATCTCCTTAATGAATTGTGAAAACGGAACTAAAAAATCTTATAAAATATAATTTTTCGCGAAAATTTCGCTTGACTAAACTGAACCCCGGGGTTATCTTAAATATTATCACCCGTGTTCTTTTTTTACAAAAACCACCAACCGAGGAGCCAGCCATGCCACAAGTCACCAGGGAACAGCTGTCAGGAATCCGCCCGATGCGGAAGTTCCAGCATCCGAGGGGCCTGCCGAAGGCCATCGCGGAGAGGACGGGGATAGCCCAGTCCACCGTCAGCAACATCATCAACGGGAAGCAGAGGCCGTCCATCGACCAGGCCGTCAAGCTGGAGAGGGTTCTCTACAACCTGGGCATCCAGATCGGCTTCGTCACGATGACCAGGCACTACGAGTACGGCAAGGTCTGGGACACCTGGCAGGGCGGGCAGGACCTCTCCAGGCTCGCCGTCCGCGGGAAGATGAGGCCCCGGGGCGGGAAGGCCAAGGGCGGGAGGAAGTAGCCGTGTCCGCCCTGGAGCAGATAAGGGGCTGGCTGGCCCTCGGCTGGCCGGTGTTCCCCGTCAGGGAGGACAAGACGCCCCGCATCAGGGACTGGGAGCATGCCGCCAGGGGGAAAAACGAAAGGGGGCCGATGCTCCCGTGAATGGAGGACTGAGAGATGAGCGTGTACGCATACTTGAGAGTTTCCACCGACAGCCAGGACGTCAACACACAGAAGATAGGCATCGAGGAGTTCTGCGCCGCAAAGGACTGGCAGATAGCCGAATGGATAATGGACGAGGGCGTCTCGGGCGCAAAGGAACCGTCCAAGCGCAAGCTGGGCGGGCTGCTGAAGAAATGCCAGAGAGGCGACGCCATCGTCTTTTCCGAGATAAGCCGCATTGGGCGCAAGCTCGTCATGATACTGGATGTCATCAAGTCCTGCGGCGAGAAGGGCGTCAAGATCTACACCGTCAAGGACCGCTATGTGCTGGAGGACACCATCCAGTCGAAGGTCCTCGTCACGGTGATGGGACTGGCCGCCGAGATAGAGCGAGACCTCCTGAGACAGCGCACGAAGGAGGGACTTGCACGCGCCAGATTGGCAGGCAAGACAATAGGCCGCCCGCGCGGCGTAGGCAACACCCATCACAAACTGGATGGAAAGGCCGAATACATTGCAGGGCAACTGGCGGCCAAAGTGCCGCTTGGCAAGATTGCGCGTTCACTGCGGGTGCATCCAATAACAATCGTTCGCTGGAGAAGAAAATGCGGAATTTAATGAGGCAGCTTGTTAATGATTTTGAGACCGAGCTCCCAAAAATGGGCGACGCGAATACAATCACCCTTTACATCGAGTTCCTAAACCACATCATGGGCGCCCTCTTGCACAGAGAACAGTGGCAGTGTGAATCCGTCTGGTTCAGGCTTTACGTCAGATGTCTGAGATTCATGAGGGAGACCCAATGCGAATGCTTCGCCACATTGTGGGAGATGCTTGCAGCCAACGAGCGACTGGGACAGTTCTTCACGCCTGATGAAGTTTGCTCTACAATGGCGCATATCATACTGGCCAATGCGGATTGGGACAGTTTTACCATGACGCATCCGCTTGTCATCGGTGAACCTACGGCTGGCGGCGGAAAAACGCTTCTTGGGGTTCTTCGTCAGGTGCCGGACGGCTGCCTGCACAAGGTCCAGTTCCATGCCACGGAACTGGACAGGAACGTAGCCATTTGCTGTGCGCTCAACATGTTGCACTTCAACGCAAATTCCTACGTCATACAGGGGGACGCCATTGCCCTGAAGCCCGCCATCGTGTACCATACGATTCACGACGCATGGAAAGGCGGCGAAATCGAAGCCATTGAAGACGAGGCTCGAATGCAGTTCATAATGACAATGGCTTTGTCCGGAAATCTTCAAAAAGGGTGAATGACATGACCTCTCTGGAGCAGATCAGGGGCTGGCTGGCCCTGGGCTGGCCGGTGTTCCCCGTCAGGGAGGACAAGACGCCCCGCATCAGGGACTGGGAGCGCGCCGCCACCACCGACGAGGCCACAGTGGCCGAATGGCTGCGCCGCTGGCCGGACACCGGCTTCGGCGTCGCCCTCGGGCGCGCGGGGCTCGTCGTCGTCGACACGGACGTCAACAAGCGCCTGAGGGACGGCACGCCCGTCAGCGGGGCCGACTCCCTCCGCGCCCTGGAGGCGGAGGCCGGCGCGTCCCTCCCGCCCACCTTCACCGTGGAGACCCCATCCGGGGGCCGCCACTACTACTTCCGCGCGGCGGGCCTCGGCAGCAGGAACGCCCTGCGCCCCGCCCTGGACGTCAAGAGCGGCGGGGGCTACGTCGTCCTGCCCGGCTCCCGCTTCCCCAGGGGCACCTACCGCGTCGTCAGCGGCGACGTGAAGATCGCCCCGCTCCCCCAGTGGTTCCGCGACGGCTACGGGCGTCCATACCGCGTCCGCTCCCGCGCCTCCGGCGCACCGCCCGAGATAGTCCCCGACACCGAGGCCAAATTGGCCAGGGCCGCCGAGCTCATCGAGGGCTGGCCATACGCCGAGGAGGGCGAGAGGAACACGTCACTCTACCAGTTGGCGCGCGAACTGTGCCGGATTGGCATATCCCGCGACCGCGCCATGGACCTGATCGCCGAGGGCGGGACGCCCGCCGACACCCTCCCTCCCGCCGAGGCCGCCCGCACCGTCGCCTCCGCCTACGCCGACCTGTCCGACTTCGGCTGCAACGGCGAGGAGCACGACGCCAGAATCTTCGCCCAGATGGCCGCCGCCGCCCAGGATGACCTCGGCTTCGGCGACAATTCCGACGGCCCCGCCTGGAGCCCCGTCGGAGGCAGTTTCGCCTCCTTCATCGGGCGCGAGCCGCCGCCGGTCAGCTGGCTGGTCGCCGGCCTGATGCCCTACGCCCTCCAGCCAATAATGGTCTGCGGGGCTCCCGGAACCGCCAAGTCTTTGCTCGGCGCCCAATTGTGCCGGGAGGTCTCCCTGGGGCGCAACTTCCTCGGGCGCGCCACCCGCCAGTGTCGAGCCCTCTACGTCACCTTCGAGGACAGCCGGGACGACCTGTTCCGCCGGGCCGCCGCCGCCACCTCCCGCATCAACCCCGAGCGCGACCTCGACAACGAGGCCCTCTGGCTCTACCTCGGCGGGGAGCCCGACTTCGCCTTCATGGCGCGCTCCCGCGCCACGGGGCGCATCGTCGAGGGCCCCGGCTTCCGCAAATTGGCCGACTACGTCATGGCCATGCGCGTCCACCTCGTCGTCATGGACCACCTGTCGAGGTTCTTCACGGACAACGAGAACGACCGCGCCGCCGTCAACGCCTTCGGCGGCATCCTCACCCGCTTCTGCGAGGAGGCCCACTGCATGGTCGTCATGCTCGCCCACACCAACAAGGGGGGGATGGAGTACTCCGGCGCCTCCGCCAACGCGGGCATCTACCGCCAGGTCTTCCTCCTCTCCCGCGACGCGGCGGGCGTCTACTCCCTCAAGTGCCTCAAGTCCAACTCCACCGCCACCGGCGAGGCCGTGGACTTCGCCTTTGACGACTGGTACTGCCAGCCTCTCACGCCCGAGGAGGCCGCCGAGGTCCGCGCCGCCGACTCCGCCGCCCGCTCCCAGGCGAAGGACGCCGACCGCGCCGAAAGGCAGGCCGCCGCCGACGAGGCGCTGGCCAGAATGCGCTCCGCCATGGAGCCGGGCGAGCGCTACACCGCCGACGACCTCATGGTGCTTGCGGGCTTCGAGGGCTCCCGCCCCGCCTTCTGCAAGGTCCTCGCCCAGTATGCCAAGCATACCGGCGAGATCGTGCAGAAAAAAGACCGAGAAGGAAATCGTTACTACTCTTTAGTCTGACGGCACCTCCTGACGGCAGTATCCCCCCTTATGCGGGGGGTATGCTGGCATAAGGAGGGGTACTTAAAAGGATGACAAAACAATGACGGCAGATATGACGGCAGGACGCATTTATTATTTATAATAATAACCCTTCCTGCCGTCACTGAAAAATGTTAGATAAAAATTCCAATCCAAGCCCCGTCGAAAGGCGGGCCAATCCAAACCCCAAAAAACAGGAGAGAGCAAATGGTCAAAATCACGGAAAACGAAAATTTGAATGGCGATGAGAAGCCCAAGAGCGGCCTGGATATCCTGCTCGACAACCTTGTCTTCGCCGAGATGTGCAAGGCCGCCCGGGAAACTGAAGAAGACAGGAAAAGCCTCACGGACTTTATCCGCATGAAATGCAAGGCCTTCGACAATGGACTGCTGGAAATCCTGGATAACATCAGGACCGATTTCCTCCGGAAGCTGGATCCGATAGCGGCCGATAATCTGGCGTTTAAGAAAACGATGGAACGCATTGGCGTGGGCACTGCCGCGTCCGCCCTGGCCTCGGCGAGCTGCTTCGCCCGCCAGCTGCTCTACGACGCCTCAGCCGACGAGCAGGTCGAGGAGGCCAAGGTCTTCGACAAGTGGCTGGCCGACCATGGCATCGACGTGCCCAGGCGCGTCATAGACATGGGGACCGGACGGGAGGAGGGAAAGGATGCCTAAGGGGCCTATCCAGATGGGCAGGCACTTCCGCCGCCCGCAGAGGGAGCCCGTCCGCTCCATCGTCACCCTCCTGGCGGACGACGGCCTGAAGCCCGGCGACCTCGTCACCGTCGCCAACGCCGCGGGCGTCACCAGGACGGGGACCCTGGCCGCCCACCATTCCTGGAAGGGCGACGAGGCCCCCGTCCTGGCCTCCCTCATCCTCGCCGACGGGCGCGAGGCCGTCTTCGCCATGGACGCCAGATGGAGGAAAGCCGAGGAGGGCGCCGCCCCCGACCTGGCCGACTTCGACGAGGACCCCGAAACCGTCGCCGCCGGAGGCGCCCGCTCGCCCTCGATGGCCGAGTGCCGGGAGTGCCCGCCCGGGCTGGAGATCGCCGTCGCCTCCGGCGCCCTCGACCTCGGCGGGGAGGACGGCGGAGGCTGCCGGGGCTTCCTGAAGTTCCGCTCCTTCGCCGCCCAGGACAGGCGGCGCGCACGGGAGCGGCGCAAGCGTGAAATGCTGGAATTTGCTAAACCTGGAGAAAACGAGATGGGAACAGAACATGGAGAGGCGCAGGCTCCGTCCTGCGCAAGAAAGAAGCATGGAGAGGCGCAGGCTCCGTCCTGCGCAGAAAAGAAGGAGGGGCTTGTGTCCCTCGCGCAGTACGGCCTGGCCAGGGGAGGCAAGGAGCTGTCCATGAAGAACCTGGTCGCCTGGGCGGTGCGGCGGGGCCTGGAGAGGCCGATGCCCGTCGCCGTCGGCAAGATGGGAAACCCCGCGAATCCCCCCAGGACCCAATGGTACCGCCCCGCCGACCTGGACGCCTTCCTCGACAGGGTGGACGCGTTCCGCGCCCGCAACCCCAGGGCCATGCGCCAGGCGGGCCTGTCGTTCTGGAGGCGGGGCAAGCCCGCCGAGGCCGCCGAGGCACCCGCTCTCCCGTCGCCGCAGGCCGCCGTGAGCCCGGCCATCGGGCGCGAGGACTTCCTCGCCGCCTGGCATCGGCTCGGACAGGCTTTGGTCACGCTGCTGGAGGGCCTCAGATGACATACACGAAACTCGACTTCGACGCGTCCCGCGTCTCCGACGACATCCGCCGCCTTAACCCCGCCGTCTTCGGCCAGGCCAAAGGCAAGCCGGCGCCGCGCTGCGCGCAGGTCCAGGTGCAGATGCAGGAGCCTGGCCAGCCGCCGCGCCTCTCCCTGCTCAACCGCACCGAGCGCCGCTTCTACGACAGCCTGTCCCCCGACGAACGCGCCCGCACGGTCATCCTGCCGACGCGCCACTTCCCCCTGGCGGGCGGGGGCACGTACACCCCCGACTTCATGGTCTATGCGAACGAAGCCATCTTCGTCTACGAGATAAAGGGTGGCTATAAGGGCCCGGGGGCCGAGCAGGGGCACGAGCGCTACGCCCGTGCCGCCGCCCAGTGGTCCTCCAACATCGTGCGCTTCAGCAAGTGCACCTGGGACCGCAAGTCGGGGATATGGCGCGAGGAGAAGTGGAGATGAGCAGAATATTCCCCAGCGTCCTGATGCTCCTGGACGTCTGCGCCGCCCTGGCCTACGTCCCCTCCGCCGACTGGCGGCGCGTCGTCTACTGGCTCGCCGCCGCCGTCATCACCGCATCCGTCACATTCTGAAGGCTGATCCGGGAGATTCGACCCATGATTCACAACGCGTCCGATTGTCATTCCGCTAGCCGAGCCATAGAGGCCGCGGGCGTGGGTTACCGAGCGGGGCTGCAGGGCGGGACGCGGGCCGGCAGGCCGACTTGAGCGCGCTCAGCCACCTCCTAGGGCTGGCTCCTCGTCCCAGCCCACAAATAACCCACAGGCGAGGCCCTCTCAGGGCAAAAAAACATCAAAAAAGATGTAAAATTTACTTGAAATGTGTTGTTTTTGATGTATATTATATCTGTTGACCAAAAAAGAGGATGCCAAAATGAACTACAATGAACTCGTGAAACTGATGAAAAAGGCAGGTTGGTACCTGGACAGGAACGCCAAAGGCAGTCATCGCCTGTGGAGACATCCTGACCGTCCTTATCAGATAACCATTCCAGAACATGGAAGCAAGGAGCTTCATGCGGGACTGGTCAAGTACATCAGGAAGCGGGCGGGGATCTAAAGACATAATGGAGGGGGCGAAAGCCCCCCAAACAAAGGAGAGAAAATGGAAAAGCGAATGTTTTTTATGTTTGTGCACGGGAATAACAAGCAGGGATTCTGGTGCGAGTTTCCGGATTTGCCTGGATGCGCGACCGATGGCGACGATCTGGAAGACCTGATGAAAAACGCAGTCGACGCGCTTGAAAGTTGGCTGGAGGGGACTGTGGAACATGGCGAGACCATACCGGAGGCCTCCGACGCCGACTCTCTAAAGGCGTTGGCTGACGCCTGCGACGAGCCGGTGGCCTTCATAGTTCCAGTGACCGGTTATTTGCCGGATACGCCAACGCGCATCAACATCACCAGCACCGTCTCGAAGATTGCGGAGATCACCGCGTTCGCCAAGCGTGTCAAGCGCACTCGCTCGGAATTAATGGTTAGCGCCACGCTTGACTATATCCGCGCCAACGCCTGACACAAGCTGTCGAACAAGGCACCGCAGGGCCCCCTAGGGGGCCCTTTTTTTATGCCCAGATATTCTCTGAAGTAGGTACTGTCTTGTCAATCGGCGCCGCAGGGGTCGCCCACCCGGCCCGGGCCGTCTGACTTAGAGGGGTCTAAAACTTTTTTGACATTTTTTCGGCTTAAAGTGATAATTTTTATGCCGATTTTTATTAGAAAGTTTGCTTTTATTCACTTTATAAGGTATATTTTAGATTCCTAAATGTTTATATCGGATTATCCAGATGACGAAGAGGCAGAAAAACGAAAGTCTGGCGTCCATAGCGTCGCTCATAGGGTGCAGCAGGCCCTCCATCGAGCAGCTGAAGGGCAAGTTCCCGGAGGATTTCCCGCGCCGGAGGGGGCGCGGCTACCGCGTGCGGGAGGTGGTGGACTTCCTGATCGCGCACGCTCCCTCGGGCATGGGCGTCCACCGCGCCGCCCTGGCCTATCGGGCGCAGCTGGAGATCGAAGGGCAGCAGGCCGCCGGGCCGGAGGGGGACGCCCTGCCGACGCGCGTGGCCAAGGTGTCCGCGCCCTCCGAGCCGCTTCCGCCGCTTCCGCCGTCTCCGCAGGAGAGCATCCGCTTCAGCGGCTCCCCAGAGGCCCCGCTGCCCGATGACGAGAGCGCCTTCGGCGAGATCCTGAGGCAGTTCAGGGCCGCCATCGTCGAGACAGCCGGGTTCTACCGGACGGCAGTGGCCGACCAGAACACGAGCGCGGCGGCTTTCTTTCTGGCGCAGTGGAACAAGACCTTCGACACGCTGCGGAGGGCGGAGTCCAGCGTCCTGGACATAGATCTGCAGAGGGGCCGCCAGATCCAGCGTGACGAGGCCGTCGCACTGGTCGTGGCGATGGTGGCCAATGTCAGGAGCAAGCTGCTGGCGCTTCCGGCGAAACTGTCGCACGAGTTGTCCGGGCGGACGCCGGGGCAGGTCGCCAAGATACTGGACGAGGAGATAAGGGATGCCCTTGAATGTCTCTCGGAAGACCCTTTCGGCGCTTCTTGAGCCCGTCCGGGCGGCGCTGAGGCCCCCTCCCCGCCAGAGTCTGTGGGAGTGGGCGGAGTCGAACATAGTCCTGACGCCGAAGACGGGCACCTTCGCGCCGGGCAGGTACAGGACGCGGCACACGCCGCACGTCCGCGGCGTGATGGAGGCGTTCCAGGATCCTGACGTGAGGGAGGTGGTGCTGGCGTTCTCGGCGCAGTCGGGCAAGACGCTGACGGAGACGATCTGCGCGGCCTGGACCATTGCCAACGACCCCGGCAACTCGCTGTTCGTGATGCCCTCGGAGCAGATGGCCAAGAGCTTCTCGGCGACGCGGCTGCAGCGCGTCATCGAGGACACGTCGGATGTTAGTCTGCACCGCGTCCCCGGGCGCGGAAAGTTCAATCTGCTGGAGATGGAGTTCGACAACTGCGTCTTCGCCCTGGCCGGCGCTGGGTCCGCGTCCAACCTGGCCTCGCGTCCGATTCGCTACGTCTACCTCGACGAGCTCGACAAATATCCCCCCGCCCTGGGAGACGAGGGGAGCCCCGCGACTCTGGCGCTGGAGCGCACGAAGACCTTCTCCAACTACAAGGCCTTCGAGACCAGCACGGTGACCACGGAACTGGGCCCCGTCTGGCTCGCCCTGCTCTCCTCGGAGAGGCACGAGTGGTTCTGCCCCTGCCCCGAGTGCGGCTTCGAGTTCATCGTCGACTGGGCGCGGATGACCTTCCCGAAGGACGGGACGGACGACGAGAGGGCGGAGGCCTGCCGCGTCGTGTGCCCCTCGTGCGGCGCGGCCATCACCGAGGCCTCGCGCCGCGCCTTCGTGACCTCGGGGCGGTGGGTGAAGACGTCGGAGGGCCCCTCCTCCCGCCAGGGCTTCCGGATCTCCGAGCTGGCCAGCGGCATAGGCCGCCCCTGGCCCGTCCTTGTCAGGATGTTCATCAAGGCGGCGCGGGCGGCGAAGACGGGCTACACGGAGGACCTGAAGACCTTCGTCTGCTCGGTGCTGGCGGAGCCCTGGAAGGATGACTCCGACACCATGCGGGGCGCGGAGGGCTTCTACCAGTACCGCGACGGCTACGCGAGGGGCGTGGTCCCCTCCTACATGCCCGTCACCGGCCTCACTATGGGCGTGGACACGCAGGACAACGGGTTCTACTACGTGGTTCGGGCCTGGGGCGGCGGGGAAGCGCTGGAGTCCTGGCTGATCGACCACGGCTTCACCGAGGACTTCGCAGTCCTGGAGAGCGTCCTGACCGCCGAGTGGAGGTGCGAGGACGGCACGACGAGGAGGATAGAGGGCGCCTTCATCGACTCCCAGGGCCACCGGACGGCGGACGTGTATCGCTTCTGCAGGGCGCACCGCCTGCAGCGCATCGTCCCGACCAAGGGCGAGCGCCAGTTGTCGGGGGGCTCGCAGTACACCTACAAGACCATCGACCGCGACGCGCGGGGACGGGTCGTGGCTGGCGGCCTCCAGCTGTGCCACGTCAACACGACGCTCTTCAAGAACTGGCTGGACGGCAAGCTGCGCCTCGGGCAGGACGACCCCGGCGCCTGGCACGTCCATGACGACATAGACAACGACTACTGCCTCCAGATGGCCTCGGAGTTCCGCACGGCGGAGGGCTTCTGGAAGCAGCGGGGGAGCAACACCCCCAACCACTACTGGGACTGCGAGGTTCTGGCCCTGGCGAGGGCCGCGAGCCTCCGCTTCGACCGCGCCAAGGCGGGTGCCAGGCGCGGGAGCAGACCGGCGGCGACCGCCGGCGAATCGAGATGGTGACGCGAAGGAGACACGAGCCATGACCATGAGCCCGAAGAGGAAGGCCGAACTTCAGAGCAAAGGCGAACTGCCCCCGCAGCCGACGAAGGCCGAGACGCCCGTCATAGGCGTCCAGGCCGTCGCGGCGAGGCTGGAGCGCAGCATGCGCACCGTAAGCAACTGGAAGGTCGTCTATGACGACTTCCCGGTGTCCACGGAGGAGTACACGGGGATCTGGACAAGCAGCGAGGAGGCCTTGGACCGCTGGAAGGCGCTGCACGCGGATTTGTATGTCAGCCACAAGCAGAAGCTGGCGGAATCACGCGAAAGGAGGCCCCCTTTGCGTCGCTGGTGAGCACGATCTGCAATCTTTTGCAGATGATTTGAAGCGTACAAATTTCAGATTAGATTTATCAGCATGAACACTAACTCCGACAATCTCCGGGCTCTTCGCGAGGCTTTGGCCAAAGGCGTTTACGAGGTGACGATAGGCAGCCAGACTGTCAAGTACAAGTCATCCGCCGACCTGATGACCGCCATTCGCTACTACGAGGGCCTGGTGGCCAACGAGAAGGGGTACGCGGGCAGGACGGTCCAGGCCGTGGCCGGAAGGAGGTTCCTGTGAGCATCCTTCGCCGTCTCTCCTGCGCCTTCAAGGCCTTTGGCCGCGCCTACGCGGGCGCTAGGCTCACGCCCTCCCAGGCGAACTACTGGAACGGCGGAGGCTCGCCCAACAGCGAGATCCGCGCGTCCCGTGACCGCACGGCGGCGAGAATCCGGCAGCTGGTGAGGGACATGCCCTGGCTTGACCAGAGCTTCGACGCCTCCGTGGCCTACAAGGTGGGCGAGGGCTTCAACTTCAAGCCCGCAGTGACAGATGGCAGCGGGAAGATGCTGGGCGCGGAGAACCGGCGCATCAAGGACGCCTTCCTCTGGTGGTGCGAGCACGCCGAGGCCAACCGGCGTGACCACTTCGGTGACGTCCAGCGGCTGGTGGTGCGCCAGATGCTGGAATGCGGGGAGGCCTTCGTCGTTCACCGCTACATCGACGGCCAGTATCGCCTCCAGGTCTACGAGCCGGAATGCATCGACTCTAGCGTCAGCGCCGAGGACATCGACCAGGGCATTCGCTTCGACAGGGACACCAACGCCTTCAAGGGCTACTTCTTCCGCTCCCTGGAATCCTCTCCCCAGGCCGCCGTGGCGGAGGCCCGGGAGATACCGGCGGAGATCGTCATCCACCTGTACCGGGCGCTGAGGCCCTGGCAGAGGCGCGGCATATCCCCGCTAGTCCAGGTCTCGCTTTTGGCCGCCGATCTGGACCAGTATCTGTCCAATGAGATCTCCGCCCAGCAGATGGCCAGCCGCTACCTGGCCTTCGTCACCCGCCAGGACGGCGACGTCGGGGGCGATGAGCAGGGCGAGGAGTATCTAGACAACCTGACCATCCGCTATCTGGGGAACGGCGAGAGCATCCAGTTCGCGCCCGGGGCCACGCGCCCCGTGGCGGGGCTGGAGTCCTTCCAGGACACCTTCCTCCGCATCCTGTCCACCATTCTCAAGGTGCCTTTCCACGTCATCACCGGCAAATACACTGCGCTGAACTACAACACCCTCCGCGAGATCCGCAACAACGGCGTCCACATTCTCAAGCCCGAATGGACCTACCTGACCAGACACTTCCTGCAGCCCGTGTACGACCGCTGGCTTGATTTCGCGGTGGCATCCGGCGAGCTGAGCCTGAAGGGCTACTGGTCTCCGGGCGGCAAGATGCACTGGCGCAAGTGCTTCTTCATGCCCCCGGGCATCGAGAGCGTTGACGTGCTGCGCGACATCAAGGGCATTTTGGCGGGGCGCGACGCGGGCATCATCGACCCGCAGGACTGGATTATGGGACAGGGCGAGGATCCGGATGAGGTCATCAGCGGCCTCTCCGAGTTCTTCGCCAAGCTGAAGGCCGCCGGCCTCGACCGGCAGACCGGGCTTGTGCCGGAATCGGACACCAAGCTGGGACAGGCTCCCAGCGAACTATAAGGAGACGCGAATGGAACTTGCCGAATTTAAGAGGCTGGCCAAGGAGGCGCTGGGCGTGAGCCTTCGCGCGGGCAGCCTGGAGGAAGCCGTCCGGGAGATGTCCGGATTCCGGAAGGATGACGGCGGTGTGGCCGTGACCCGCCCTCTGGCGAGCGCGCCCGCCACGCTGGACGATGGCACCCGCACCGTCGAGTGCGTCATCGCCTCCGAGGCACCGTATGTGCGCTACGACTGGAACGACGACTGCTTCTACGAGGAGATCCTGGTTGTCCGCGGCGCCCGCCTGGGCGAGATTCGCGGAGGCTCTCTCCCTCTGCTGGATTCGCACGACTACTGGGCGGGGACCAAGGCGCTGCTTGGCTCCACGCGGGACATCCGCGTCGAGGGGAGCACGCTGGTTGGCCTGCGTCAGTTCTCCACGGTCCCTGAGGCGGAGAGGGTCTTCACGCTGATTCGCGAGGGGCATCTTCCGACGCAGAGCATCGGATACCGGATCTTCGGTCAGGTGGCCCTGGAGCCCGGCGCGGAAGGCGAGGTTCTAGGCGAGACGGTGAGGAACGGCTCCGCGCTGAGGCAGGTGTACGTCACGGACTGGCTACCCGTCGAGGACAGCGTGGTTGTCTTCCCCGCGGATCCGTCCTGCGGCGTCAGAAGTCGTGAGAATGTGAAAAAGGATTTTGAAACCCCTAACAAAGAAGGAACCAAGAGCATGGAAAACGAAGATCAGAAGAAGACTCCCCAGATCGACGTGAACGCCGAGCGTGAGGCCGCAACCAAGGCCGAGCGCCGCCGCGTCGGCGAAATCAGCGGTCTCTGCCGCAGCTTCGGCCTTGACGCAGAGCCATACATCGAGAGCGGCGCCACCATCGAGGAGGTCCGCAAGGCCGTGCTTGACGAGCTCGCCAAGCGCGACGCCGCCCAGGCGCCCAAGGGCGTGGTGGGCAAGGTCACTGTTGTCCGCGAGGCCGTCGAGAAAGTCTCAGACGCCATCCGCGACGGCCTCGTGATGGGCGCCGGCATGTCTGTCGCCAAGCCCGCCGAGGGTGCCGAGGACTTCTGCGGCGCGAAGGTCAGCCAGGTCTGCCGCGCGCTGCTCGAAAGCCGCGGCGAGAAGGTCGGCTACGCCGAGAGCACTGCCTCCCTGGTCACGCGCGCCATCGCCACCGGCGACCTTCCCAAGGTCCTGGGCGGCACCGGCGAGAAGCTGCTGCTCAAGTCCTTCGACGAGGCCGACGAGCCCTACAGCCTCTGGGTTGACGCCTCCGGCATCCTGCCCAACTGGCGCGAAGTCCCCGCCGAGCGCCTGACCGGACGCGTCGATCTGCTTGAGGTCCAGGAGGGTCAGGAGTCCGAGTACGCCTACTTCGGCGAGACCGAGGACAAGGTGAAGCTCGGCGAATTTGCCCGCAAGATCGCCCTGACCAACCGCGCCGTCGACAACGACGACTTCGGCCAGTTCCTGCGCAGGATCAAGGACGCCGGCGCCGCCGCCCGCCGCCTGGAGGCCAGCATGTCCTACGACATCCTGGTCAACAACCCCACCATGGGCGACGGCGTGGCCCTGTTCCACGCCAGCCACGGCAATCTCGCCACCGCCGCCGGCGCGCCTTCCGAGGCCACCGTGCAGGCTGCCGTCGTGGCCATGGCCACCCAGAAGGACGTGGACGGCAAGACCCCCGTCGTCATCCACCCCTCCTACATCGTGGCTCCCATGGCCATCAGCATGGTCATCGAGAAGCTGCTGAACACCAATGTCTGGGACGACGCCAACGCCGGCGCCAGCCGCAAGAACACCCTTTACGGAGCCCTCCAGCCCGTCTATGACGCGCGCCTGGACGCCGCCTTCGCCTCCGCGGGCACCTGGCCCTGGTTCGTCATCGGCCCGAAGGGCTGGGGCGTCAAGCTCTACAAGCTCGCCGGGCAGACCTCTCCCCGCATCACGCGCGACGAGGATCACGACACCCGCAGCGTGAAGTTTAACATCAGCTACGCTCTTGTCGCCCACGCCGAATCCTGGCAGGGCATGTACAAGAACGCCGGCGCCAGCAAGTAATCAACAGAAGGAGACCCAGCCATGCAGAATAAGGTCAGCGACGGCCGCACCGCCGTCATCACCGCTCCGGCCGCCGTCAAGGCGGGCAACATCGTCATCGTCGGCGGACGCCTCGGCGTCGCCATCAACGACATCGCCAACGGCGCCAAGGGCCTTCTGGACATGACCGGCGGCGTCTACATCCTCACCGGCACCGCCGCCCTGTCGGCGTCCACCGTCGGCGCCACCGTCTACACGGCGAGCACCAACACCGTCATCGACGGCAACGCCGTCAGCCTGGAGGGCGGCACCGGCACCCGCGCCATCGGCCAGCTTGAGCGTCCCACCGACGGCACCGCGACCAGCATCTACATTCGCGTCAAGAGCGAACTGTAATCCTGTCCGGCGTCACCGAGCCGCCGGGCGGGCCAGGAGGGTTCTCCAGGTTCGCCCGGCGCATCGGTCACACGGGACACAGGGAGCGCACATGAGACAGCACATCGACATAGACGCCGACAGGCTTGACTTCTGCGGGGCCTCGGGCGGACCCCTTCCGAGGGGGTCCGCGCCCGTCGTCTTGCATTACGGAGAGAGTCTGGATTGGGAGGTCGCCCTCTGGCGCGGGGGATCCGCGCTGCCCGTGGCCGACGAGCCCGGCGTCCTCTGGGAACTCGCCATCGATGTCGACAAGACCTTCGACGACGAGCCTATGGTGGGCCCCGTCAACGCCACCGTCGAGAACGGCAAACTGGTCTTCTCCTTCTCCTGCAATACGGAGAAGTTCCTGGCGGCCGTCAACGGCAGGACCGGCAACGTCCTGGTCTACGCGCAGATCGCCCGCCGCGCCGACGAGGTAACCGAGTACTATCTGCTCGCCCCCGCCCAGGCCGCCGGCTGCGTCTACGACGGCGACGCCGAGGCCTCCGAGCACATCCCGCATTACTACACCAAGCCTGAGGTGGACAGCCGGCTGGCGCGCAAACTGGAGCAGGTTACCGTCAACGGCATAACCGCTTCGGTAGAAGACAACCGCGCAGAGGTCAATATCCGCATCGACCTTGATGACTATACCGCCTTCTCGGTGTACGCAAACTCCTCCGCCATCCAGCCAGGAACTCACGCTGTGCTCGGCACCGTCACCGAGAGCATACCGGCGCAGATGACCTGCAAGTTCCTTCTCAGGAGCGAGGTCCCCAACGCGCAGTCTGATGTGTATGTGGACTGGGGCGACGGAAGCAAGACCACAATAGCCACCGGCACCCTGGACTGGACGCAGACCGACTCCGACGGCGAGGTCGTCAATGTCGTGGCTCACACCTACGCGGTCGAAGGCAAGTACAACGTCACCATATACGGGCATGACTACTTCCATGTCGCGCATCACCTGGGGGCGGCCACCCAGAACGCCAACTACAAGAACGACAGCCTGCCATACAACAAGGAATGCAATCTGCTGTGCGACATCGGAGGACTGCGCATAGCGTCCTGCGTGACCAACCTGTCCTCGTTCGCCAGATGTGCCCAGCGTTTGGTCAACGCCAAGGTTGACCAGAACAGCAACCTCTTCGGCAACGTGGTCAACGTCTCCGGCATGTTCCTTTCTTGCCACAACATGCTGACATTCTCTGGAATCGGCAGTAGAAAAACCACAATCTACTCCTGTTCGAACGTGTTCCGTGACTGCCGCAACATGACGTCCTGCGACTTTGTCCTGCCGACGGTCGGGGGTAGGACAAACTACTGTGAGGGCGCGTTCTACAACTGCCAGAAGCTCGCGGCCAACGTCAGTTCGCTGATACCGGCAACTGGCTTCTCCATGGACGCAATGGACTTCTCCGCCGTGTTCTACATGTGCTCTAGCCTAACCGGGCAGATACCTGCCGATCTGCTATGGGGCAGCGACATAAAGTGGGGGAACACCTCCAACGCCTTCGCAGGCTCGTCATTGCGTGCCACTGCACTATACAAGTGGGGGGGCAGAATGGGCGTCAGTGACGGGGATGACCCGGACATCATCAACGGAATGCTGCTCAATCTTCCACTCATCGACGATCTGTTCGACCAGAGCGCATCCGATGTCCGCGTATATCCCGTGCAGTACAACAATTCTCCTGCCATGACCACATACAAGGGCAGAAAGTGCGCCTACTTCAACAGTAACGCGCTGATCGCTGTTCCTGCTCCCAACGGCGGTGACCTGGACTTCTCCGGCATCGACAAGGACTTCTCGGTGTGCTTCTGGGTGGCCAAGGTCCATGGGTCGCAGTGGGAGTGCGTGGTGTCTAAGCGCATCGGCGGAGCTTCCGCCGACTGGTATCTTGGCTGCAACTACAACGAGCTGGACTTCTACAACGGCAGCGTGTCCAAGCCAGGCGTCACCCTTGGAGTCGGTGAGTGGACCTTCGTGTGCTACGTGTTCGACAAGAACGGCGACAGCGGCAGCGGCTATGTGTATCTGAACGGAGAGGACGTGTCACACATCATCGGGTCTGGCCTGACCTGGAACACCCTCACCGCCCAGCAGATAACCATTGGAGGCTATTTGTCGGTCGACTACGACATCGCAAGGGAGGGCAACATCAACGAGGGCCTGACCGGCTATCTGTCGGACGTCCGCATCTACAACCGCGTGCTGTCAGTGGCGGAGATGCAGAGCATAATGCGCCACACAGCGCGTTGGCCCAAGCAAGACAAACTCATCGCCGGTAACAACATCCGGATGGAGGGGAGCACCATCTCCACGGCTGAATCGGTGTCCTTCGGTACATCCTTGGCGGAGGTCTACAGAAGTTCCGTGACTGTCATCCCCCCGTCCACTTCCGCCCACGCTTTCAGCGTGGAGGGGGTCTACAAGCACTCTCCGGAGAACACCCCCACTTACACCATGCCAGCAGTTACCGATGACTCTGCCACGCATCTCATCGATCTGACGGTGACCTTCTCGGCTAACGTTCTGTCCTGTTCCTTTCTGACGGCAGGCGGCGCTGCGATCACGCCTAGGGACATCGTGGGCACCGTGTCTGCCGGCACAAAGGTTCATTTCCTTTGCGAGTGGTGCGGCGAGTGGGTCATCTATCCACTGATAGCAGTTCCATAGGAGGAAATATGACCAGACAAGACTTCTTGAAGGCATACTACTCCAGGATGGGAGGACAAGCCATCGACCATGTGATAACCTACAGCGCGCCCGAGAAATTGACGCTGTATACCGATGAGGACGTGGTGACGCATGACTTCGCGGATGGCGTTGGGACGCTTGGCGTCTTAGGAGACATTATGCGTCAATGGTTCCGCAGCTGCAAGACCGTGACCTCTGTGCAGATTCCAGAAGGCTATACGGAAGTCGCCGATTTTGCTTTTGCGGCCTGTTCCCAGCTTAGCGAGATCTCTCTGCCTTCGAGCATCACGGAAATTGGAAATAACGCCTTCATTAATTGCCAATACTTGACCTTGCAATCGTTGCCGCCTAATCTTACTAAGGTTGGCGATTACGCATTTTACGCCTGCCAGAGGATGCCGCTCCAGTCCCTGCCGGCTAGCATTACGAGCATCGGTAACTACGGATTCTATAACTGCCAGCAAATCACACTTACTGAATTGCCGCCAGGCCTGACAATCATAAGTAGCTACGCATTCCAAAGATGTAGCAATCTACGTCTAACCTCTTTGCCTGAAAGGTTGACGACCATTAACAATTCAGGCTTCTATAATTGCTCCAAACTTGCGTTGACCTCATTGCCGGAGAGTCTAACGCAGATTTATGCCTCCGCTTTTTATAACTGCTCTAACCTCGCGTTAACCGCACTCCCTGCGGGACTGCAAAACCTTTTTCAAGCCACAACCGCTTTTTACAAATGCAATAGCCTGGGACCGGTCTTTACATTCAAAGGTACGCCTAGCAGGATTGCATCCAACATGTTTAGCAAGGTCACTTCCATAACTCAACTCCGAGTACCTTGGAGTTCCGGGGCGGTGGCGGGCGCGCCCTGGGGACTCCCGTCCTCCACAACCATTACCTACAATTACGCTTCATAGGAGTGATAAATGAGACAGTACGCGAAGACCGTTGAGCAGGCGCTCCAATACCCCACGGAGGCGGAGTTTCCAGGCGTGTTTAACTGGAGAGACAACGACCCTGCATTGCGCCGCGCCAAATACCTCCCTCTTGTCTGCGACCACCAGCCGCCGGAGGGCTATACCACTACCCCCACCGATTGGGTGACCGTACCCCAGTCGAAGACGCGCGTGGAGAAGCGTGAAGTGGTCATCCCGATATATGACGAAGGCGACCCGACGAGGCAAATAGGCGAGCGCCGCGAATGGCAGGATGTCGAGATTACCATCGACACCTCCTACATCCGCGTTGTCGCGTGGAGGGACGATCCCGTTCCCGAGCCGGAGCCGCCCGACACGACCGAGCGTGACGCCGCCGAGCGCGTCATCGTCGCCGCCATTCTCGCCCTGGCGAGAAAATATGACGCCGTTGAGGATCTTCTCGCTCTTGAGGACCTTACCATCCCAGCGCTCCAGGCCCTCGCCTCCGAGAAATCGGTGACGCTGGCCGACTGGGCCGAACTAATCAGCACCATCACACCAATGAAATGGCAGTTGGAGGCCGTCGAGGGGGGCACCTGGGCGGACTGCTGGCTGGGGCTGAAGGAACGCTTCCCTGGTTATCTGGAGGAGTTGATCAATCAGTGATTCTTCATCGCGCCGGCCGGCCTGGTCCAAAACAAGTCCACTCCAGGCGCCAGGTCTGCCGGCGCGGCCAATTAAATAAGGAGACCTCGAATGTCCAGAGACTTGCGCTTCGCCTTCCTAGTTCTCATTCTGCTGATCCTTAGCGTCGGTTGCAGCCACTCCCCGTTTTTTCTGACCGGAGGCACGAAAGTCTCTGCCGGAATCCCAGAATACGGAGAACTGGCCTATCTCAACGGCATCGGCATCGCCGACGTCAGCCGCGAGAGCACAGAAGTTGAGATCGAGATTGACGAGAAGGTCGGTCTGACCATCGACAAGGAGACCAACGCCGTCAAGGGCATCAAGAAAATCACCCGTCGCATCGGGCGGCAGATAACCGGCTACCTCGTTGACCTGGCTAAGGTCTGCCCCGAGGCTGCAGTCGCGTGGTGCAAGGGCGGGGACGCCAGGCAAGGAGAATGACCATGACCGTATCCCTGTCAATGGAGGCGCTGGTCTCGCTGCTGGTTGCCCTGGTCACCGGTGTGATCTGGCTGCACAAGGAATTGGCGCGTATCAATGAGAAACTCGAGAGGCTGGTGACGCACGACCTCTGCGCCGAGAGGCGCGACAGGTGTCCCTGCGTCATCCAGATGCACGCTTTGGAGAAGACGCTGGAGGCGAACAATGGCGCATATCACGAATGAGGGGCTTGACGAGGTGCGGAGCCTCGTCGACTATGCGGTCGGGCACGGGCTTGAGGGCGCGGAGTTGCTCACGCGCCGCAGTCTGGAGGAGATCGCCTCCGTCTACAACGGCATCGGCCCTGACAGTTGGCCCTCGTGGCTGCGCTCGGTGGCCGACTGCGTGTTCGCGGAGTTCCGCGCGGCGGCGCTCATACACGACTGCCAGTTCGCGTGGCTGAAGGACCGGAGCCGAGCGGGCTTCAATCTCGCCAACTCCGTGCTTCGCCGCAACCTTCTCAGGATCTCCGACATAGAGCACGGCTGGTACAGTCCTCTGCGCTACCGCCGCCGCCGCCAGGGCCGCCGCATCGCGGACGCCTGCTGCGCCTTCGGCTGGCCGGCCTGGCTGGCCGCCGGGGAGAGCCTGACCGCCGACGAGGAGCTCGCCGAGATGAGGGACGGGGAATGATCGATCTGACCGCCGACACCTTCATCCCCGAACTGGTGACCCCCTGCGTCTACGCGGGGCTTCCCTCCGTCTACGGCTGCGTCATGCTCCGCAACTACGAGCACGGGCGTCCCGACGTCTCCGGCGAGTTCTCGCCGGAGAGCCGTTCTGGCAGCGCCAACCACGCACTGATCTGCATGAGGATGGCCGACCCCGTCTTCGAGGGGCGCGAGCCCGCCGTCGGCGACTCGCTCTCGGCGGACGGCTCCGACTGGCGCGTCCGCATCGTCAGGAAGGGCCAGGGAGGCGCTTACGAGCTCCTCTGCGAGGAGAGCGGCTCCCGCGCCGTCAACTGGGAGCGCAGCGAGCCCTCCAGCCATCTGAGGAGATAGCCATGGACGCACTGACCTACAGCCGCATAACCGAGACCGCGATGAACGCGCTGAGGAGCGACGAGGCGCTTCGCGGCTGGTGCCTGGAATGCTTCGGGCGCGCCCCGATGGTCCTGAACGACGTGGACCCCATGCAGCCGCCCGAGGAGAGGGAATGCCCCCTCGTCGCGGTGATGAGCGTCGGCGGCGGCGCGGGGCAGGAGCGCGGAAGTTTCCGGCGCGGGCTCCTTGTCCGCTGCGCGGTCTACGACCCCGGGATCACCGAGGAGAAGGACGCCGGCGGGAACACCGTCTGGCGCGACTACCGCGGCGCCCGGCGCGTGACCGACATGCTGGAGAACTACGTGTACCCGTGCCTCCGGCGGGCCTTCAACGCCCTGAACTATCCTCTGTCTACCGAGGACGAGGAGCTGGAGCCCTCGAATCTGGGCCTGTTCCAGGTGCGCGCGGGCATCAGCGTCATTTTCGACACGGCCATCGGCGAGGAGAGGCCGTACCTCTAGAGTTTTCCGTATCACCATCAACAGCAAGAAGGAAGCACAAGCATGAAGACCTTTCAGCAATCGCGTGGCAGCAACGTCGACTTCGCCCTGGGCTTCGAGAGCGATTTCGGCTCCGTGGCGACCAGCGGCAACCTGGTGAAGTTCAACTCCCTGGGCCTGACCTCCAGCCGGGAGCTCAACAAGTCCGGCACCATCCAGCCCGGGCGCTCGCCCATCGAGCCATTCCAGGGCAACGGCACCGTCGAAGGCAACAGCGTCCTGCCGCTGGACATCAACCAGCTCGGAGTCTTCCTGAAGGCCGCCTTCGGCGCGCCGACCACCACTCAGGTCAGCGCGGGCACGACCGCGAGCGTCACAAGAATCGAAGGCGGCACCGGCTACACCGCGCCCCGCTTCTACTGCTCCAATCCGACCGACTTCAGCGTTGGAGACAAGGTGCGCGTCGCGGGCTCCGTCAGCTACAACGGCGTCCACGCTGTCACGGAGATCCAGTCCAGCGTTGGATACGTCGTCCTAGACGCCGAGAGCGTGGAGGACAGCAGCACCACCGGCGTGACGATGACCGTTGTCGGCACAGCAGCCTACAGCCATGTCTTCCGAATCGGCGACAGTCAGCCCTCCTGCACCATCGAGAAGGTCTTTCGCGACATCGCGGAGAAGGAGACCTACCTAGGCTGCAAGGTGTCCTCCATTCGCATCGGCGCGGACGCCAGCGGCCAGGAGAACACCGTGGAGTTCGGCTGGGTGGGCTGCAAGCCTCAGACGAATACCGCCCCCCTCGCCATCACCGCCGTCTCCGGCTCCGGCTCCTCCGTCACCTTCACCACCTCGGCCAACCACGGCTTCGCCGTCGGTGACGAGGTGCTGATCGCCGGCTTCGGCAGCGCCTACGACGGACGCCATGCCGTCACCGCCAAGACCGACGACACCTTCACCGTGGTCGCGACCTATGCCGCGACCTCCATCACCGTCGGCCAGGAGCCTGGCGTCATAAAGGTCAACATCAAGGCACCAACCCCCATCGCGCTCCGCCGCCTGGGCACCTTCTCCGCCGGCCTCAAGAAGGACGGCGTGACCTACCGCACGGCCAAGGAGTTCACCATCAACTTCGACATGGGACTCGACACCGACCAGCGCTGCATCGGCGACGAGGGCTACGTCTCCAGCCTGCCGGAAGGCACCGTCGGCATCAGCGTCGACTTCACCTGCCTCTTCAACTCCGGCGACCTGTACCGCAAGGCCCAGGCCAACGACACTATCGGCTGGGCCATCAAGTACGTCATCCCCGGAACCCCCTACTACCTGGAGATCAGCCTGCCCGAGTGCAAGGTCCAGGAGGCCGGCGTCCCCGTCGAGACCGCCATGGGCATCAGCCAGACGGCCAATGTCCAGGCCTTCTGCTCCACCGCGGACGAGGGCGGCTCCGCCGCCTTCGTGACCCTCGTCAACGAGCGGCCTTCCATCTGATCGCAACCAGGCCCGGCGGCCCCGAGCCGTCCGGGCCGTTTCTCACAAGGAGACAAGAGCATGCCTATTGCCCCAAGCACCAGATCAATCGAGACCACCCAGGGCGAGATCGTCATCCGCGCCCTGAGGATGAAGGAGGTCCTGCGGATCCAGGAGGCGACCCGCCGCTCGTCCCGCGAGGGCGCGACGGACGCCGACCGCGCGAAGGCCGAGGAGGCCGTCAACGCCGTCTTCGCCGGCGCCATCGTCAAGGGCGCGAAGAAGGTGGACGAGCTGGAGGCGTGGGAGTACACCTCCCTCGTCGAGGCCATCAAGGACCTGTCCTTCGGCTCCCGCGAAAAAAACTGATCGCGGTCAGGCGGTCCCTGGAATCCTCCGCGCATGTGGAGGCGCGGCGGGCTTGCCGCGAGGGGTGGGGCGTCGACTGCGGAACCTGCCTGCAGGCAGGGGAATGCGAGCACGCGCCGCTGGGGCCGCCTGACGAGGACACGGCCAGGACTTGGCGGATCTGGTGCCTCTGCCGGACGCAGATGCGCTACAGTTTCGGCGGCGTCGCCGGACTGGACTACCCGGCGGTGATGAAGACGGCGGAAATCTACGGGGTCGAGTTGAACTCGTATGACATGGACGGCCTCCGCATCCTGGAGGCTGACATGCTGGCCGAGCAGGCCGAGGAGCGCGAGAGGGACGAGGCCGAGAGGAAGGCCAAGGCGAGGACGCGATAATGGGCAGAACATACCAGGTCAAGGATCCGGGCGGCAAGGTGATCTCCATACACGGGGATCTGGGCGGCTTCCTGTCGCGGTGGGCGACGATGTTCCCCCGCTACGTCAACCGCGTCCTCCGGCACGCGGCCTACAAGACGCAGATGCGCATGAAGGCCGAGCTTCTCGCCGCCGTCCCCGGAGGGGAGCGGATCCCCGACATAACCTGGGTGCAGCGCGTCCGCGCCCTGGACTACTACCGCAAGTACAACAAGCCCGGGCGCCTGACCGCGACGGGGCTGGCCTACAACATGAACGGAGGCGAGTGGCCCATAGGCGGCAAGTTGGCCCAGGCCATCGGCTACGAGATGCGCAACATGGCCATAGAGGGCAAGGGCGAGGCGCACGTCGGCTGGCTGTCCTGGTCAGCCGCGGCGCTGGGGCGCGTGTTCCAGGAGGAGACGCGCACGCCGGTCACCCCGACGCTCCGCAGGCTGTACGCGGCGGCCGGCATCCCCCTCAAGCCGACGAAGACCGTCATCGTCAAGCCCGCGAGGCCCATAGTCGAACCCTTCTACAGGAACCGCAGGGGATGGATAGCCAAGGTCATGGAGACGCGGTTCCGCCGCTACATCGAGGCCGACGCCGCCTTCGCGGCGAAGCGCTTCGCGACCCGTGTGATCTAGAGGAGACCCGTCATGCCGGCAAGCCAAAACATGCAGACCAAGGTGATCCTGTCCGCGGAGGACAGGGGCCTCTCCAGCCTCTTCAGGAGACTGGGCGGGGAGACGGACGCGTTCATAAGCAAGTTCCAGCAGCTCGGAACCGTGCTGGCGGGAGCCATGTCTACCTTTGGCACAGGCTTCTCCGTCCGTCAGGCGCTGAAGTGGGCCGACGAGTTCGAGCAGAGCATATTCTCCATCGCCGTCACCCTCTCCGACACGGTGAAGGGCGCAGACATGTCAAAGGTGTTCGACCAGAATGCCCGTCACGCCGAAGCCATGTTCCGCGTCCTCCAGAGGGAGGCCGGGCGCTCCATCGCCACCGTCGCTGAACTGCGCAGGGCCTACCAGGTCTTCGCGGCCACCGGGCTGGCGCTGGCCCCCACGGAGAAGAGCGCGTCCTCGCTCTCCGCCCTAGTGTCGCGCATCAGGCTGGCCACCATCGGCCAGGATCCGAATCTGCAGATAGCCCAGGAGATGCGCGGGCTGCTGGAGGGCCGGAACCGCGCGGACTCGGTGCTCTCCCGCATTTTCATAATGAGAGATCCCAATTATCAGGCAACAGTCAAGGATCTTGTCAGAAAAGGCAGCGGTCAGGAGGTCATCGACTATTTGTCAGGCCTCATCTCGGACATAGATCTCTCCGGAAAGGTAGGCCGTCTGCTGTCCGTCTCGCTGTCCCAGGTTCAGGATTCCGTCCGGATGTGGGCCATTGACGCCTTCCGCCCCCTGAAGGACGGCGTGGTGGATGCGCTCGGCGCCGTCAACGAGGTCCTCAACGACCCCGAGTCGCCGCTGATGAAGGGCCTTGAGAGGGCCACGGCGACCATCCAGAGCATGTTCCAGGCGCTGGTCAGGTGGGGCGGGAAGTTCATGAACTCGGGCCTCGGGCGCTATGTCGCCGAGTTCGGGCCGCAGATCGTCGCCCTGACCGCAGGAGTCACCGCCCTCTCCACCGCTCTTGCGGCGCTCAAGTTCGCCGGCGGCGCCCTGATGACAATACCAGGGATGGCCCTGGCGGGCTATGCTGGCTACCAGGCCATCAGCTCCCGCGCCAACTCTGGACCCGGCAGCAACGGGGACATCCTCTCCCTGAAGGAGGGGAGGTACGACTGGCAGAACGGAATCAAGGTGGCCTGCGAGAGCGTCGTGGACGCGATGGGCTTCCTGAAGGCAGCCTACACCGAATCATACGAGAGCGGTGCCGTCGGCGCCGTGGGGGGCATCCTGCTGGGCGCGGTCCAGACCGCGGGCGGCACGCTGCTGACGGGCCTGACAGCCATCCTGGGGCCCGGCGTGGCCAAGCTTCTGGAGTTCGGGGCGACCGCACTGGCCAAGGTCTCCGAGTGGGGCAGCCTCCTGACGAACGCCATCGACTGGCTCGTCTCGGAGGTCCTGAAGATCTTCACCCTGCTCAGGGAGGCCCCGGACCTGTTCTTCGACTGGCTCGCCACGGAGCTGCATTCGCTCTTCGCGGACATCCTAGGCTTCCTTGACCGCATGGCCAAGGACGTCAGCGCCCGCCTGGCCTATTTCGCGGACGAGGCCGTGCTCGCCATCACGAGGGCGCTGGGCGGTCTGCCCATCGTCGGCTCCAGGCTTCAGACGGCCTCGGACAACATCTGGGCGAGAAGGAGCGCCGAGAGGGGTCTCTCGGAAGACAATTCATGGACGGGCAGCTTGCATAGGGCGGCGATGGACGAGGCGGAGCGTAGACGCGCCGCGCTCGATGCCAGCCTGGCCGAGTTCCGCGCCCTCGGCGACAGCCTCTCCGAGGGCATGGAGGCAGCCCGCGTCGATCCAAAGATACAGAGCCTCCTCGACAAGGCCAGGGACTACTCGGCGTCCTTCGACGGGGAGAGCGTCATCGGCAACCTCATCGAGGTGGGGCGCGAGAGCGCGGACGCGGGGTTCCAGCTGCTCCGGGAGAGCTGGAGCGACTACCTTGCCGCCTTCCGCTCGCCCGCGCACCTGGAGAGCGACAGGACCGAGCCAATCCGCAGGTCCGCGAAGAGGGACGGGGAAGGCTCCGCCGAGGCCATAACCAGGGCCTCCACCGCCGGCGACGAGGACGTGGAGGCGCGCGTCTCCACCGCCAAATCGCTGGTCGAGTACCTGCGCGAGCAGGCCACGCTCAGCAGGGGCGTCTCCGAGTACCGCGCGGACGCCTTGTCCGTGGACGTCCGCCTTGAGGAGCTGGCCGCCAGACGCGTCACGCTGGAGCAGGAGATAGCCGACCTCCAGAAGGACCAGTCTGGCTTCAGCGACCGCCTCCCCGACGCGCAGAGGGGCGTGGCCGACGCCCTGGACAGGCAGGTGGCCGCCCTGCTGCGCAAGCAGGAGATATACAGCGTCATCGAGGGGCTTGAGCAGAAGGGCCTCGGCGTCGGCGCGGGGTTCCTCTCCGGCATGGTGAAGTACGCCGGCGACGGCGTGACCGCCATGAAGGGCGCGGAGGAAGTCATCAACGGCATCGCCGAGGGGCTGGAGACCACCTTCTCCGACCTCTTCCTCGACGCCCTGCGGGGCGACCTCGACTCCTTCGCCGACTACTTCGCCCAGTGGGGCAACCTCATCCTCCAGACCTTCGCCCAGGTGGTCGCCCAGATGCTGGTCAAATGGGCGGTCCTCAAGATGGTGACGGGCGTCGTCTCGATGTTCGCGGCGCCCTCCGTCCCCGCGGGAAGCTACACGGGGGACGTCAACATAAGCCCCTCGGTGGCCGCCATGGCGGCGAACGGCGCAGTCTGGAAAGGCGGTTTCACGCCCTTCGCTGACGGCGGCGTGGTCAGCGGGCCCACCCTCGGCCTGGTCGGCGAGGGACGCTACAACGAGGCTGTCGTTCCGCTGCCGGACGGACGGCGCATACCCGTGGACCTGCGCGGCGGCGCGCCGAGCGTGACCGTCAACGTCAACGACAGCACCGGGCTGGACATCCGCAAGACCGTCAACGCCCGCCAGGACGAGGACGGGCAGACCATCATCGACATCATCCTGGACGCCGCCCAGCGCAACCGCGGGGGCTTCGGCACCAGGCTGCGCGGAGCCCTGGGCATGGGCCCCGCATAGGAGACAAGCCATGAGCGAGATCTACTTCCCCAGCATCGGCGCGCAGGCCTACGCGGGAGCGCAGGCCGTTCCGAACGCGGTGGCCAACCCCGACTTCAAGACCTACAGGGCCTCCGTCTACTGCCCGGCGGTCCACACCGAGTTCGAGGGCAACGTCATCGCCACCCGCCCCAGGTCCACCCGTCCGCGCGGCGAGTGGCGGATGTCATGGTCATCCATGTCGGACGCCGACAAGGGGACGCTGGAGGACTTCTTCCGCGCCAACGCGGGGAAGGCCTTCGGCTTCATCCCCTTCGAGAGATGGGCGGCCTCCGTCCGCTCTGGCGTCCCGCTGGCGGCCTCCGACGTCAGGCTCGCCGTGTTCGGCGACGACAGGCTCGACTTCGTGATGGTGACGCACGAGCCCCGCTGGGCGGTCTCCGTCACGCTGTACGAGACCACCGACAACCCCGTCCTCGACCAGGAGGCGCGGCCATGAAGAGCCTGAGCCCCGCCGAGACCGCCGACCTGGCCAAGCTGCACTCCGGCTATCCCTGGGTGGAGGTGGTGGACATCGAATGTCCAATGTCCTTCGACCAGGCGGACGTCCCGAACGCGGCCTTCAGCTTCGACGGCGCGCGCAACCACATCCTGCTCTGCTCGTCGCAGGAGGGCCTCTTCATGCCCCGGGAGGGCTGGACGGCATGGGCGCTGGACGGCGGAATGTACGCCAACGCGGTGCCCTTCCGGCGCGACGACATCCGGGACACCACCGACTCCTACGGACGCGTGCAGACCGTCCTCACCCTCGGGGACTCCAGGGGGCTGATGGCGGGCTTCCTGGACGCCAACGGCGGCTGCTGCGGCTGGCGCGCCTGGCTTCATCTCGTGATGGTGTCCGACCTCGAGCTCCGCACCGTCACCAAGTCAGGCGTCACGCTCTCCTATCAGATCGGCGAGGCGCCTGACGTCAGCGTCCCGTTCGCGGTCTCCTCGGCGGCCACCGACGGCCAGGGCGTCACGCTCTCGCTCTCGTCGGGCACCGAGCTCGACCGCAAGTACCCGCCCCGCGTCATGCTGAAGAACTACTGCCAGCTGAAGTACATGAGCGAGGAGTGCGGCTGCTCCGGCCTGGTGATCTGGCGGGACTACGCCGGTCAGGCGGGCGGCGGGGACCACGAGCTGGACTTCGCCACGCCCAGCGGCCTCGTGAAGGCCGGGGACCGCCTGAGCGTCCTGGACCCAGCGACCGGAGACGTCCTGCTGGAGGTCGGATGGCGCGTGCTCTGGGCGCAGGAGACGCCGTCCGCGGGCGCCGACGGGACGGCGCTGGCCTGGTTCGTCTGCCAGCAGGCCGACGGCTCCGCCAACCTGTGCCCCGGCATGATCGCCCTGGACGGGGGCGCGCCGGTCGCCACGAGGTGGACGGGCTCGTCCTTCCGCGTCACCTCGCTGTTCGCCGACACGCAGTACGCCAGCCTCGGCCTCGCCGACCAGATGCGGAAATGCTTCGCGGCCACGGACTCCGCTCTGTACTTCATCGACTTCTGGCAGTCCTCGGGCAACGCGGTGGGCTTCCGGTCCAACACGCTGAAGTGCGTGGAGATGACCTCCGCCACGTCCGGCCAGATGGCCGACATGTCCGGATTCTCCGGCCTCAACTTCCTGCAGATCTCCTTCGAGCAGCGGTGGGCCGGCGTCGGCCTGGTCTCGGCGTCGCAGGAGGGGCGCGGGCGAATGTCCGACGGCATCCCCGCGCTCTTCACCTACAATGGCACCAACTGGATGTTCGTTTTCGGAGCCGAGAGATACGCCCTCGCCGTCGCCTGCGGCAGGTCGCCCGACGAGACCGACGGCGACGTGAACTTCCCCCGCACTGTCCGCTGCCTTCTGCTGAACCAGGTGACGGGCGACGGGCGGGGATGCTACTGGGAGGACGCCCCCTGGGAACCAGGGGAGCAGGAGATCCTCGAGCCCATATCCCTCCCGGACGCGGGGGGCCTCGTGGACTTCTCGAACGCGCATCTCGCCGAGGGCGTGGGCGTCGACTACGGCGACGGCTTCGTCGACACGGGCGGCAGGCATTTCCTGTACCCCAACCCCGACGGGGGGGAGGTTCTGCTCGTGGAGGGCGGCTGGTTCGTCGACTACGCGAGGCCCTTCGCCACGGAGGCCTGCAGGCCCGCGGGGTCCTGGCACGCGGCCTGGGGCTCCGACTACCGCTACGCCTGGAACGAGGAGACCGGCGAGCTCGTCCAGCTCGGCGACAGCTTCTCCGGCGCGGTCTCCCTCGGCCTCCTGCCCGGTCTCGGCGGCCTCGCCGTGAAGGCGTGGAACTCCCCGGAGGGCAGACCGTCGGAGATCCTCGCCGTCGTCGACGGGCACCCCGTCCTGGCCAAAATGGCCTCGGACGAACCCTGCGACCACTCTTTGGCCGCCTGCCGCCAGCGCGCCAACAGGCAGCGCTTCGGCGGCTTCGCGGGCATAGGCAGCGGAGGGCTCCTGGAGTGACCCCCCTGCCCCTCGAACTGACCCGCCTGGCCGGAGTCCGCTACCTCGACAACGGGAGGGACGCGGCCTCCGGCCTCGACTGCTGGGGCTTCTACAGGGAGGCCCGGCGCGCCCTGGGGCTTTCCGTTCCCCCGCCCAACCTCATAGGCGAGAGATCCCTCCGCGACCGAGCCTTCCGCGAGGGGATGTCATCCCCCGAGTGGCGGAGGGAGGACCATCCCGGGCGCGGCATGCTCGCCCTCTTCCGGACGCCGCTCGGCCACCACTGCGGCCTGATGCTGGACGGAGTCGCCTTCGCCCACCTGTCCCGCCAGGGCCTCCGCGTCAGCGACCTCGGCGACCCCCGCTGGGCCAGAATACACATAGGAGTATACGATTATGTCCCGCAGCCATGACCAAGTGACCATCCAGGCCGTCGGATGCCCCCTCCTGAGAGGAGGAAGGGAGACCCGCGGCGTCCGCTGGCGCGAGGGCCTGACCGTCCGGCAGGCCACCAAGGAGGCCTTCCCGGGCCTGAGCCTGAGCGCTTGGGCGTCAGGCGGCCTGGCCGCCGACGGCGACGCGCCCGCCGAGCGGGGCGGACTGTACTACGCCTGGCCGGTGCCGGGCGACGTCATCTTCTGGGTCAACGTGGTCCTGCTCACCGTGTCCATAGCCTCGGTCGGATTCGCCATCTATTCGGCGATCAAGTCCAACCGCGAGGCCAAGAAGCTGAAGAAGGCCCTCCGGAACTCCGACTACAGCAAGGAGGTGGAGGACGTCAGCGACAGCAACTACGGGTGGAACTACGACGCCGCCAACACGGCGGCCCAGGGCGCGCCGCTGCCGGTGCTCTACGGCGAAAGGCTCGTCATACCTCCGCTGATCCAGGTGCACAGGAGGGCGGTGGGCTCCAACCAGGAGTATCTGGAGGCCGTCGCGGGCGTCTGCCAGGGCGGCGCGGGCCTCGCGGACAGGGTGGCGGTCCTGCCCGACGAGCGCGGCGAACTCGACATCCGCCTCGACCACTCCTCATGGAGGAACTACATCCTGCTGGAGCAGTACGCCGCGGACGACAGCGAGACCACCGACCGGCTCAGCACGGCCACGGGGGTTCAGTCCTCCGTCTACTGGGACCCCACCTCCAACACCCTCAAGGCCGCCTCCAACTGCGACAACCTGCATCTTCTCTTCGACTACTCCAACCTCACCACCAGACCGACGGCGAGCGAGGGCACCTTCCTCTACGACGACACGGGCAGCGCCTACGGGCGCTACACCGTGCCTGCCTCCGCCGGGCTCTCCGGCAACGGAAGCAAGTACAACTACTCGGTCTTCATCACCCTGGACACGCCGACGCGCGTGAGGGAGGTGGACCTGCTCATGACCGGCGACTCCCGCTGGACGTTCGACGTGTACGGCGGCTCCGCCGACGAAGGGACCGACATCCGGCAGTACAAGCCGCTGGCGCAGGGCGTCTGCACGGAGTCGGCCCCCCCGGGCGTGGACCCCAGGCTCCGCTACTGGACGGCGCAGGCCCCCTCCAACAAGACCTACCTGACCCACCTGCTGATCACCATGTTCCGGGGCGCCGGCACGAAGCCCGTCCTCTACAAGGTGCGCGCCTACGGCTCCGTCAACCAGTCGTCGGGCACGGACATAACGCAGTACGCCGAGGTGGAGTACCGCGAGGGCCTGCCCGTGCAGCAGCCGCTGGCCCTCTGCACGGGCGTCTGGAGCGCCCTCAACGTGTCCCGCAACCTCTCCATAGACTGGTTCGTGTTCTCGTCCAGCAAGGGCGCGTCGCCGGAGAAGCTGGAGGTCAACCTGCAGTTCCCCTACGGCCTGTACGACGCGTCCGGGACGGAGATGCGCCCGTACACCGTCACCCTGGCCGTCGAGCGCCGCTGGGTGGACGCCGACGGCTCCGCCGGCGAGTGGCGGGGCTTCGCGGGCGCGTCCACGCATCTGGTCACGGCGCAGAGCCCCTCGGCCTACGGAGTCTCCTACACCGAGGACCTGACCGAGATCCACGACCACTGGGAGGTCCGGATGAAGTACTCCACCCCGCTGAGCGCAAGCCCCAGCATCGTCGGGGACTGCGTGTGGGACACCCTCGTCGAGGGCTATGACTTCGCCCCCAGCTACCCCGGGACCTGCGTGGCCGGCGTCAGGCTGCTGGCCACGGACGCGCTGTCCGGCACGGTCCCGCAGATCAAGGTGAGGGCGTCCCGTCCCCTCGTCTGCGTGTGGGACGGCTCCCGCTGGCTGGCCAGGCCCGCCTCCAACCCCGCCTGGGCCGCCTATGACATAATCTGCCAGCCGCACTTCCCCGCCGACGGCTTCGACTGGCAGGCCGACGCCGAGGGCCTGATGCACCATGACGAGACCCGGGACGAGGTGGATGTCGCGTCCCTCGCCTCCGACGCGGCGGGCACCCTGGTCACGACGGCGGCTGCGCACGGCCTCTCGGAGGGGGATCTCGTCGCCCTGGCCAACGCGCCGGGCATCGGGCCGGAGCCGAGGGAGGTGCTCTCCGTCCCCTCGGCCACCTCCTTCGTCGTCGGCGACGCCCACGGGCCGGGAAGCGTGTCCGGCTGCACGGCGGCCAGAGTCGACAGGACCTACTGCAGCCTGGGCGTCGGGGACGCGGGATGCGCCGTCAGCCCGCTGGACATGGACTACCGCTCCTTCGCCGCCTGGGCGGAGCGCTGCGACGAGGACGGCATCCGCATGGCGGGCTACTTCGACGGCTCGTCCAGCGGGGCGGACGCCCTCTCCTACGTCTGCGACGTGGGCCGCGGGGCCATCGTCCGGCGCGGGCAGGTCTACGCGGCCATGTACGACGGCCTTCCCGACGAGACCGACGCCCTGGGCAACCCCATCCCCTGCTTCACCTTCGACGACGACAACATCGTCGAGGGCACCTTCCGCGTCAGCTACCTCTCCCGCGAGAGCACGCCCAGCGAGGCGCAGATCTTCTACTACGACCGCGAGAGGGAGAACTCCAGGGCCGCGGTGATCCGCTACGCGAAGGAGGAGGAGCGCTACCGGAACGCGCAGGACGTCACCCTCTACTGCTGCGTGGACAGATCCGTGGCCGAGGACTACGGCGACTACCTGCTGTCCATGGGCAAGGTCAGACGGGCCTTCGCCTGGACCGGCGACTCGTCCTCCATGCCCCTGGACATCGGCGACCTGGTCTCCGTCAAGGGATTCGTCGCCAGGGTGACGGCGGCCTCCCTCGACTCCCAGATGCGGCGCCAGTTCGAGGCCACCGAATACGTCATCACCCGCTTCGTCGACGAGTACCATTATGTCTTCACCCTTCGGCAGACCGGCGGGGGAACCTTCTACGCCTGCACGGTGAACTTCAGCGGCGCGCCCTGGCCCTCCGACGACCCGAGGACCGTCATGGCCGCCTGGGCGGGGCGGACAGTTCCCTTCGAGCGCGTGGACGGAGAGCCCGGGACGGCGGGGGACCTATGGGTCGACGTCAGGGATCCCGAGGGCGACGTGCCCGACAGGCTGCTGCCCTCCGTCGCCTACAGGGTGACCTACCCCTATCTCTTCGGCCTCACCATCGCCGCGAAGGGCTACTGCCGCCGCCCTTCACGATGAGCTAAAGATCATCTTCGGACACCAGGAACACAAACTGCGGATATTGCTTCCTGTCCCGTATCCAGCGCTTTGCCTCTCGCTTAGATACAGAGTATGTCTTTTTCCATAGCGTATTCCCGGAATCTCCCGGAACCGCATATACTGTCGCGCTTCCCCCCTGTGCTTCGATATAATATTTACCGTCAGGAGCCCTGTATAGGTCCTCGATGACATGAAAGGGCTCGGCAGTGCGTCTGTTGTTCCAGTGGGCGAGGCAGGCACCCTCTCCCATCTTTTTTATCTTTTCCATGATGATCTGAGAGCGCCTCTTGCGAGGCTTGAACAGACGATAGATAAAAGAGATTATGACAATTATAAAGATGACTTCCATTGAATCCTCCCTCAAAAAAAAACGGGATACTGTATCGCGGACTATAGGCGAAATCCTCTAAATGTCCTTAAGCTCAACGACTTCATCGAAGCCAAACTCGTGTTGATGCTTTCGGTACCAGGCGCGCGCCTGTCTCCGTGAGAGCAGAAACAGCCTGCGCCCCATATACCCGGCCTTCGGTCGCTCAGACGACAAACTATAATCAGTGTCCTGTCCGCCGAAGCACTCAAGGAAGTAGACTCCCCCCCTTGACTTGAATAGATCTTCGACGACAAATGTGGATTTGTCAGGGCTTCCATTATTCCAAGTGGCCAGAAAGCGGGCCGTGTCCAGATCGCAGAATCCCCCGGAAAGCCACTTGATCAAGGCCCAGAAGAGAGCAGCCGGAACACCGATGATTAGCAGAAGCGTCAGAATTATCATCAGGACGAGCCTCCTCTAGAAATCCTCTGAGGACGCAAACCCAACGAAATTTGTGTCCTGGTTGCGCCTGACATACCATTTGCGCGCCTTCGCGCGTGATATGAAGACGATCTTATGTCCTATGGTCAGCGAAGTGCCGGGCGTGGCCGCGTATTCAGTCTGTGCACCTCCGAAGCACTCAAGATAAAAGCCACGGCCAGGGCTTTTATAAAGAATCTCGGAAATGTGATCAGGGCCCCAATCCTGCCCCGCGTTCCAATAGCCAAGAAGTTTGGTTCTTCTCCAGGTTTCCGTCTCAGGGGACAGAGCAAGTATTAATACATACCCGACTACCACGCATACCGCGGAAGCCGACAACAAAATCATCAAATCATGACCGCTCATCTTGCTTTTCCCGTTTTCAAAACAATCAGCGTTTGGCATATTATATTATGACTTGGGCAAATGTCAAGAAATGCCAAAAGCCCTGAGGGATTCTCCGTCCGCCAAACGAAAAACGGTCACAATCAGACACAATTTAGACACAATCCAAGGCGATTTCGTACTTGAAAGTTAGCAATTCCTAAACTTTTGGTCGGAGGTTCGATTCCTCTTCCGGGTGCCACTTTTCAAAGCCCCTGCAAGACAATAACTTGCAGGGGCTTTTTTGACTTTTGGAAATTTGGGATTATATTATATTTGTATGATAGAAAAAGACACAATACTCGCCAAAAAAGACACAATTTAGACACAATTTAGACACAGTCGGTCAAGCACAAAAGGGGAAATGACAGATGAGGATTTTTCAGAGGGGCGGCGTCTGGTGGGTGTCGCATTACGGCCCTTCGGGCCGGGTCCGGATGTCCACGGGCTGCCGGGACAGGTCGGAGGCGGAGCGGAAGGCGAAGTTCCTGCTGCTGCCGGTCATCTCGCAGCCGGATGACGTGGTGCGGATAGCCACCGCGAACGCCCTGGCCGAGAAGGCGCGGCGCGACGACGCGCAGGCCAGGACGGAAAACCTCCGCCTGGACGAGGTGTGGGACCTGTTCCCCTACACCGGAGCCAAGGGCCGGGAGATCAAGGCCTCCATGGCCAGAAACGCCCGCGTCTCCTGGAACTGCTTCGTCAAATACTGCAAGGCGCATGGCCTGGAGACGGTCAGGGACGTCACCGCCGGGGAGGCCAACCGATTTCTGGCCAGCCTGGGGCGCCGTCGATACGCGGTGGACACCTTCTACGTCTGCCGCAGCATCTTCGGGAAGATGCGCGTCCCCGACAATCCCTTCCGGGACAAGCCTCTGCCTCCGCGCGGCGAGGCCACCCACCGCGAGCCGCTGACCAGGGAGCAGATAGCCGCCCTCCTGGAGAGGGCCGACTTCCTGGCCGCCGACAAGCGCAGGGGCGTCCACCACGAGGCCGACGCGGACGAACTCGCCCTGCTGGTCCGCGTGATGCTCTACACAGGCCTCCGCCTGGGCGACGCGGCGACCCTGCGCCCATCCCAGATAGACTTCCGCGAGGGCGTCGTCGAAAGGACGATGGCCAAGGTGTCCAGGCCTGTCAGGTTCCCCGTCATGCCGTCGCTCCTGGAAAAGCTTCCGCGCGACGGCGAGTTCGTCTTCCCCTCCCTGTCCGCGAAATACCGCAGGGACCCCCACTCGCTGACGACACGGTTCCGCCGCCTGTTCCAAATGGCGGGCATCAGGGGCGAGCCCGGCCAGTACTGCGCCCACTGCCTCCGGACGACCTTCGCCAGCATCTGCGCGGAGCGCGGAATCCCCATCGCCGTCATCCAGTCATGGCTCGGCCATTCGTCGCAGGAGGTCACGCGGATATACGCCCGCGTCGAGGACATGCGCGCCAAGCGCAAGGCCCTGGAGATGTTCCCCGATTTGGGCTAGACGCAAAAAGCCCCGCAGACTCGGCATCGGCTTCCGCCGAAATGCCTGCGGGGACTTTTGGACTTCAATAAAAACGGCCTTTCTCAGGCCTTCTCCCTTATCTCGCCCCTGGCCTTGGCCAGAAGTTCCTGAATGGCCGAAATGAATATGTTGACATGGAGTTCTTCGTAGGACGCTATATCCTCAAGAAGCGCATACATATCGGGCGCGGCGGCGATCAGCGCGGCATTGGCTGCTTCTTCCTCATCCTGCCTCTGCGACGTGGATGCAATCATGTACCCGCTTTTGTCCAGGATATGCCACATATCCTCTATGTGCCACGGCCCTGGCGTGAATTTCGGTTCACTGTCCTTCATTCTCCGTCCTCCTTTTCCCTCAGGGCGTCGAGCACCTCGGCAATCCTGTAGAATCCCTCGCGTCCGGACTCGCCGCCCTTGCGCACGGGGCTCACGCCCGCCTTGCGGAGACGGACAAGCAGCGCCGTCACGGAGTACCCCGTGATCTCGGCGCACTTCCTGGTGGACGCCTCGCCGTGCGTCCGCAGTATCTCCAGGGCGGCGGCGGCCTCGCCCCGCGACGGGCGGAAGCCCAGGGTGGGCGCGGAGACGGAGGCCACGGTCTCCAGGACGTAATCTGGCCAGTTTCGCATCGTTTCTCTCCTTTTTAGATGTCTTTTTAGCGGAAAATCGTGGAAAATCGTGGAAAAACGCAGTAATTTGCGGCAATTTGCGGCAATTTGCATTAAGGCGATTAAGACTACTTCCTGTACCTCTTCCCCCGCCAGCCCTCGGCCTTGAGGGGAAGCCCCTCCGCCCAGGGGGCCGTCTCGCAGAGGAGGCCCTCGTATTCCCCGACGCTGCCGAAGCCCTCGGGCACCTCGGCGACGGCCTCGTCGTGGACGTGCATCACTATCCGGTAGCCCGCCCTTTCGCAGGCGAGCATCCCCCGGCAGAGGACGTCGCGGGCGGTGGCCTGGGTGATGTTCTCGGCGAGCTTGCCGCCGTAGAGGTAGACGGTGGACCACTGCCGCGTCGTCTGGCTGACGCCCTGGTAGCAGAGGCAGTCCTTGAGCCCCCAGGGGACCTCCTTGGTGGCGACGGCGGGGTTCCTGTAGCGCAGGCAGCGCCCCGAAGGCAGTTTGACGATGAGGCAGTTGTCGGCGCAGAGGAAGGAGACCTTCCCCGCCCTGAACGCCTCGCCCCTGCAGTCCAGGGCCTTCATCGCCGCCCGCTCCAGCGAGTGCCACCAGTTCACCGTCTTCGGCCTGGACTCGCGCCAGCCGTTGACCGCGAGCTGCGCCCGCGAGTCCTCCAGGTCGAGCCCGAAGTTGCGGGCCATGGCCTGGAAGGCGCCGAGCGCGCCCTGGTATCCGCAGGCCAGCTCGGCGGTCTTGCCGACCTGCCTCTCGGCCTTGGTGACCTCGGCGACCGCCTTGCCGTAGATGGCGGCGGCGGCGACCTTGTACGGGTCCTCGCCCCGCCGGTAGACGTCCAGGGCGGTCTCCTCGCCCGCCAGCCAGGCCAGGACGCGCCCCTCGATGGCCGAGTAGTCGGCGCAGACGAAGTCGCACCCCTCGGCGGCCTCCAGGACGCCCCGGAGGCAGGTGGAGGCGGCCATGAACAGGTCGCCGTAGAGCATCTCGACGGCCTCGGCGTCGCCGGCGCGGAACAGCGCCAGGCACTGCTCGGTGTCCGGAAACGCTCCCCTTGGGAAGTTCTGGGGCTGGACGAGCCTCCCCGCCCAGCGGCCCGTCTGCGCCCCGTAGTACATGAAGAGCCCCCTGAGCCGCCCGTCGGCGCAGGCGGCCTCCCGGATGGCGGCGTATTTGGCCGTGGATGACTTAGACAGCGACTGCCTGATTTCCAGGATTCGCCGGGCCTCCGAGGGCGCCGAGCCCATGAGCTCCTCGTCGTCGGAGGACAGGGCCTCGCTGACGAGGAGCTCATGGGC
>Ga0265298_10000746_pt1 | contig 47663 bp, 49 predicted proteins | sample AusTroGonzalo_MG_3_FD_193486 | JGI IMG/M metagenome (GOLD analysis project Ga0265298, IMG submission 193486) | Bovine rumen microbial communities from tropical cattle in Woodstock, Queensland, Australia - Gonzalo_01 | ecosystem: Host-associated > Mammals > Digestive system > Stomach > Rumen ...
TCCTTTTCCGTCCACCATCTTCACGCCGAGACCGCCCGCGTCGGGGTGGCTGTCCATGAAGGCGAGGCATTTCGAGAAGGTATCATCTTCCACCACCGTGTCAGGGTTGAGGAGCAGCACATATTCGCCTGTCGAAATCCTAATCGCTTGATTGTTAGCTTTTGCGAAGCCTACATTGTCCTTATTGGCGATGACCTTCACCTCGGGAAACTTCTGCGCCAGCATCTTTAACGAGCCGTCAACAGAATTGTTGTCGACCACAAACACCTCTCCCTCAATGCCTTGCATGGCGCGACGCACCGAATGAAGGCATTGCTCAAGGAAATACTCGACGTTGTAGTTGACGATGACGACAGAAAGTTTCATCTATAAAATCAATTGTTGGGGTGTGAGTCGTGGTTGACCTTGATGGCTTTAATTTTAGGCCCGTTATATTCAGGGATGCTGTCGCCGAAGTTCTCATAGCCACATGCGTTCAGGATTTTGGCTTTCAAATCCCTGTTTTGCATCCAACCCGTAAACTGCTCTGCACCCGGACCGTATGCATACACCATCACAGGCAAGGCGGTGTGGCTTCCCGAAGAATAACTGAACGACACATTCGTGTATTTGCCTTGCTTGTCAGGCAAAGTCAGGCCGCCGGTCTCGTGGTCGGCAGTGACCACGACAAGCGTGTTGCCTTTCTCTTTGGCATAGTCCAAAGCCACCTTTATCGCATAGTCAAAATCCATCATCTCGTCCATCATCCATGTGGAGTCGTTGCCATGACAGGCAAAGTCGATTTGCGAGCCTTCCACCATGAGGAAGAAACCGTTTTCAGCATCGTCCAGAGTCTGCAAAGCCGTCTTCACGGCACGAGGCAGAAAGTCGCCACGCTCAGCAGCAGGCGGCATGTGACCGTCGTTGGCCAAAACCGCATACTTTTTGCAAGTCACATCAATATCGGCAAGGGTGTCGTACACCTTCCAGCCCAGTTCCTTCTTCATGCGTTCAACAAGGTTGATGCTGTCCTTGCGCTGGTTGAAATGCTTCATACCCCCTCCGATAGCCAAATTAATGTTTTGTGCCTCAGCTAATTGCACGGCAATATCCTCATACATGCTTCGTTTCGGTACCTTGGCATAAAAACTGGCTGGCGTGGCATGGGTGATGTAACTGGTCACGACAATGCCCGTTTCCTTGCCTTGCTCGGCAAAAACTTCAAGCAGGGTTTTCACCGGAATGGTATCGGGATTCATGCCCACCATGCCGTTCTTGGTCTTGTGGTCGCTGGCGAGGGCCGTACCTCCAGCCGCCGAGTCGGTGATGTCGTTGCTGGCCGAATGCGTATCGACCACACCGATGTATGGAAACTGGAAGAAAGTCATCTTTTCCTTTGAGGCAAGCATGGCTGCATAGACCTGTGGCAAAGCCATACCGTCACCAATCATATAGATGACATTCATGGCTTTAGGAGGTTCTGGCGTCTCTTCTTTCTTGTTGCCGCAGGCGGACAACATGCCCAACATAACGAGGGCGATTAGGGATAGTGTAGATAGTTTTTTCATTTGATTGAGGTTTAAACTTGTTGAGATTCCCAGTGGGAATGGAGTATTGATTGTGGTTAAAAGGCGGCGGATTCAGGCACCTTTCGACTTGTTAACTCCTTAAGCCTCCGCATTATACATAAACTTTTCTCTCCATTCTCCAAAGGGGAATCTTTTATACTAGCGTCTTTTTTTGTACTTTATTGCTTTCGCACCACAACTTTTTTCACGGCCTCAACGATATCGGGCGTGTCAAGGTGATAGAATCTCATCAACTCATCAGGTGTGCCGCTTTGGCCAAACTCATCATTGATGGCCACCATCTCCATCGGGCAAGGCATGTTCAAGGCCAAGACCTGAGCGATGCTGTCGCCCAAGCCGCCATTGCGCTGATGCTCTTCCGCCGTGACCACACAACGGGTCTTCCCTACTGATTTCAGCACGGCCTCCACATCCAACGGCTTGATGGTGTGAATATTAATCAGTTCAGCATTGATACCCATTTCTTTCAGTATCGGCAGGGCTTGGATGGCTCTCCAAACAAGGTGACCGCAAGCGAAAATGGTTACATCAGTACCTTCCTGCAACATTTGGGCCTTGCCGATGACGAACTTCTCATCCACAGGGGTGAAATTCGGCACTTTCGGGCGACCGAAACGCAGGTACACCGGCCCGTCGTACTCGGCGGCAGCAAGGGTGGCGTTCTTGGTCTGGTTGAAATCGCAAGGCACGATGACCGTCATGTTGGGCAGCATCTTCATCAGGCCGATGTCCTCAAGGATTTGGTGTGTAGCACCGTCCTCACCAAGGGTGACGCCAGCATGGGAAGCCGCGATTTTCACGTTCTTGTTGGAATAGGCCACGCTTTGGCGGATTTGGTCGTAGACACGCCCCGTGGCAAAAGCCGCGAAGGTACCCGTGAACGGCACAAAACCGCTCAAAGCCATGCCCGCCGCCATGTTGATCATGTTGGCCTCGGCGATGCCTGTCTGGAAGAAACGGTTGGGGAACTCCTTGGCGAAATCGCCCATCTTCAGCGAGCCAGTGAGGTCGGCACAAAAGGCCACCACCTTGGGATTGCGGCGACCTGCTTCAAGCAAGCCTTCCCCGAACCCTGATCTTGTATCTTTTTGGTTTTGAATTGTAAAGTCCATATTTTTCTTTTTTACCACAAAACCCACAAAACTTTCAAAACCTTTTGGCAAGTGTGGCGGCTACACAACCGTTCGCCGCCGAAAGCCGCCGGTTGGCAGGCTTTCCCAATGCTTTATTGATGTTTTGTAGGTTTTGCATGTTTTGTGATTAATAATCTCCAAGTGTTTCAGTAAGTTGTGAAAGTGCGTTGGCGGCTTGTTCGTCATTAGGCGGTGTGCCGTGCCATTTGTGCGTGCCCATCATAAAGTCCACCCCCATGCCCATCTCGGTGTGAGCAAGGATGAGTTGCGGCCTATTCTGGTGGGTGTTCTCGCGAGCGAGTCTCAGGATGTTCACGATGGAATGCATATCGTTTCCGCTGACCTCCATAACATACCAGCCGAAAGCCTCGTACTTGGCGCGTAAGTCGCCGAGGTTCATCACATCGTCAGTGGGGCCGTCAATCTGTTTCTTGTTATAGTCGATAATGGCGATAAGGTTGTCCACGCCCTTGGCAGGCGCATACATGGCAGCCTCCCAAATCTGGCCTTCCTCCTGCTCGCCGTCGCCCATGAGGACATAGACGATGTGATTGTCGCCGTTCAGTTTCTTGGCCTGCGCCGCACCGATAGCCACCGAGAGGCCTTGTCCGAGCGAGCCAGAAGCGATACGGATGCCCGGCAGTCCTTCAGCCGTGGTGGGATGCCCTTGCAAGCGTGTACCGAGACGGCGAAAAGTAGCCAACTCGCTCACAGGGAAATAGCCGCGCCTTGCCAAGATGCTGTAGAGCATCGGGCTGGTGTGGCCGTTGGAGAGGAAAAACATGTCCTCGCCATTGCCGTCCATGCGGAAGTTGGCGGGGTCGATTTGCATTTGGTCGAAGTAAAGGGCTGTGACAATGTCAGCTGCGCCCAAAGAGCCGCCCGGATGCCCCGACTGGCACCCATGCACCATACGGATAATGTCGCGGCGCACTTGGGAGGCTATTCTTTCTAATTCGGTGATAGTCATCTTTGTAGTCAGTTTGAATTTCTGACTGCAAAAATAGGGAAAAAACTATTCCATTTCACGCCCATCCACTTTGTTTTTCTTCCTATCGTAATCCTTTTTCGACTTGTGCACCTTCGACGGCCTCATGCTGACTTGCTTGCCGTATTGTTCGATTTCTTTTTCGCGATTGGCTTTGAGGAGGGATTTTAGGTTGCTGAACTTTTGCTTTTTGTTCTTGTGTTTCTTCGCTTTCATACCATTCTTGTTTTACAAAAAGGTTAATCCTTGTTTTAGTGGAATAATAGCGGTCTTAAAAATCTCCTCTTGACATACTATATGTTTATAGAAACATCATTCTCGTCATCATAAAGATGGCTTTTTAAAATGCGATGTTGTCTCCTTCCGATTTTATCAACAAAAGAATCCATATCAAATTGCTTTAGGTATTCTTTCAACATCATTTCGGTGTTCTCTTTTACACGTGGCGAAATCATCAACTGTGGAAAAAGCTCATGATTAGCACATGAATAATCAAACACAGTTCCTTTGGCATCAGTTTTCACATCCTTGAAGACAATGATACGAATTTCATCTTCATATTTGAAATCACGCCTTTTCAAAAGAAACAAGCGAGCGCAAAAATCTTTCTCGCGCAAACTCTTTTTAATCGAAACACCTTTACTTTCTGCTTCAAACATCAACTTCGAAAGCTGCTTTTGTTCTATTTCCTCCCTTTTATGATACTCTACCCTTCCAAAGAACACCCTAAATGTAGAATGCCTCTGCGCGTATTCATTCAATTGTTCAAGAAGGATTGAAGTATTTATTACAAACTTGATTCCAATTGAACCTCTCGAGTAAACATTCCACTGGGCCTCACTGGAACGATCACGTGTCAAACATGAGGCGAATGTTCTGCCTGAATACGGAAAATCCATTTCGCTACCATCTGCTTTCTTATATTTGGCATTGAGAAATCTCTTTTCAAAAGGGTCTTCCCATGTTTCAGGATCTGCCAACCACAATCTTTTGTTTTTCAAGGTACCTAATGCGTGCTCCAATGGCATATATTTATACAGAACAGGCATCTCAGCAAGAAAGCCTATAGTATCATCAATATTCAGGAACTCTATATTTGGATAATTCTTGTCTATCATATTAACAACACCTTTGCTCTTTTTAATGTTTCAAACCACAAAAATACAAAAAACATTGTTATCCCGTAAAACTAATCAAAAGTTCTATGAATATTCCTGCTTGAACCAACTGAAATTTCACTATCCAAAACCACAAAATCCCTCCATTTCCCCAATTTTTATTACTTTTGCAGCGAATTTTGTGAAGCACGAACCATGTTTGACGACAACGAAGACATCGAGGATTATTTCGACGAAGAACAAGACCGTCAGGCCGCCATTGAGCGGTATGAGGATATGCTGAAGTCGCATGACGCAACCTATTTTGATAGTGCCGAGTTCGAGTATATCATCGACAACTACGTGGAAAAGAATCAGTTGCGTCGCTCGCGCGAGGCCATAGACCTTGCCATGCAACAGCATCCTGAAAGCAGCGTCCTGAAAATCAAGGAAGCACGGCAATACCTGCTCGAAAATGACGCCCAACGTGCCTTCGAGATCATGCAGCACATCGAACGCGACGAGGACGACCCTGATTATTTCCTCATTTTGGGTTCATGCCTCGCCGTCTTGGGCAAATCGAAGGAAGCTTTGGAAAACTATTTCAGCGCCCTGCCCTATTTCGACGAAGACGAGAAATTCGACCTCTACAACGCCATCGCATACGAATACCAACGACTTAGGAACTTCGACCTCGCCCTTGAGTTTTACGAGAAAGCCCTGCCCTACGCCGAGGATGTCGACACCATCTACCACGAAATTCGTTGCTGCTTCCTCAGCGCTGGCCGCAACGACGAAGCTTTAAGCTATTTCCAGAACCTCATTGACAAAGACCCTTACAACAGCAAGGCATGGACCAACGTCGGCGACTGCTACCGTATGTTGGGGCAATACGAAGAGGCCATCGACCCGTATGAATACGCCCTTAGCATCGACCCCGAAGACCTCTGGACCAATATGCACTTGGCCGATGTCTATTATGACCTCGGTCGCTACAAGGAGGCCATCGACACCCTTGAAGAGGCTTTGCGCAATGGCGTGGAGACATCGATGATACGCACCACCATCGGCGACTGCTATTATCGCCTCAACGACTTGCAAACCGCCGAAGACAACTTCCACAAGGCTTTGGAAATCAACAATATGGTTGGCGCAGGTTGGGCAGGACTCGGCTATGTGGCCAGCGACCGCGGCAACAGTCGGAAGGCCATAAAATACTTCGAGAAAGCCTTTGAACTGGAGCCTTGGGAAACTGACCACCTCTATTCCCTTGCCGCCGACTACCGTAAGCTGAACGACTTCGACCGCGCGATGGCCTATCTCCGCAAAATCCAAGAAATGACCCCCAACGACGCCGACGTTTATTATTATATCGCCGACCTCTATGGCGAACAAGACCAAATCGACGAGGCCATCAACACCATCAAGTTCGGGCTGCTGCAAACCGACAACGACTCGGCCCTGCTCTATCTTTTAGCCTACGCCTATTTCGTGAAAGGTAGCCACGGACAAGGCTTGGAAGCCTTGGACCAAGCCCTTGACGCTGATTTTGAGGCTTATCCCGATTTCTTGGAGTTCGACAAAGAACTGCTCGCCAACGATTTGGAAATCATCGACTTGATTGCACAACACAAACAAAACCTGAACCAACAGACCAAGCTTAAAGATTAATTACCAATGAATATTTTTGTTAAATACCTCACCCTTTTCGGCATTTCCATGGTGCCGTTGATCGAATTGCGTGGCGCCCTTCCGGTGGCCTATGTCTACAAAGCCGCCGACCCGAGTTTCAACCTCGTTTGGGCTTACATCATCATCGCCATCGGCAACATGCTGCCAGTGCCTTTCATCTTCTTCTTTGCGAGAAAAGTCTTGGAATGGGGCGCAAAATCCAACATTCCAGTCATCAATCCGTTCTTCACTTGGTGCCTTGAGAAGGGTCACAAAGGCGGCGAAAAGTTGCAATCCAAGGCGGGTCGCGGCCTCTTTGTCGCCCTGATGCTTTTCGTGGGCATCCCGCTGCCCGGAACAGGCGCTTGGACGGGAACCCTTGCCGCCAGCCTGCTCGACATGAAGTTCAAAGACAGCGTATTGGCCGTCGTCTGCGGCGTGATTTTGGCCAGCATCATCGTGGGCGTGCTTTGCACTTTGGGTTTGGGCGCATGGTTCGGAATTAATGGTTAAACGGAAACACCATGAAACGCTACGGACTCATCGGGCATCCGCTAAAACACTCCTTTTCGAGGGAACTGTTCACGAAAAAGTTTGAATATGAAGGCCTTGACTGCCGCTACCAAAACTTCGACCTCAAGACCATTGAGGAACTCCACGAGGTGCTGGAACGCTATCCCGATCTCTGCGGCTTCAACGTGACCATCCCCTACAAGGAAGCCATTATCCCCTATTTGGATGAGATGGACGAAACCGCGAGACAAGTCGGAGCCGTCAATGTGGTGACCCTCAAGAATGGCAAGCTAAAAGGCTACAACACCGATGTTTACGGATTTGAGCAACTTTTGGAACGCGCTACCAAGGGCAAGACCATCAATCATGCTTTGGTGTTGGGAACAGGAGGTGCCTCAAAAGCGGTGCAATACGTTTTAAAACAGCGCCAAATCCCGTTTTCCACCGTCAGCCGCGATGCCGAGAAAGGAGATTTCACTTACGACACCTTGACCGACGAAATCCTGAAGCAGAACCACCTTATCATTAATACGACGCCCTTAGGCATGTCGCCACGCATCAACGACTTCCCCGACATCCATTACCAAGGCCTGAGCAACAAACACATCCTCATCGACTTGATTTACAACCCGAAACATACGGCATTCATGGAGTTGGGAATGACTTGGGGCGCGAAGGTGTACAACGGAATGCAAATGTTTGAGGAACAGGCAAAAAAGACTTGGGAGGTTTTCAATTCTTAATCACAAAACATGCAAAACCCACAAAACACAATACTATATGAACCGAGGAAAGCCAGCCGACAGGCGGCTTTCTGGCGACAACACGGTTGTGGTGTCGCCTCGTCAACAAAAAGGTTTTGATAGTTTTGTCGGTTTTGTGAAAAAATAGTAGTATGGCAAGAAGCAAGAACAAACGAGAGCCAGAGTTTTTGGAGGATGTCCTGATTGTGGACGCCGGCTCGGAGGGCATGTCGGTGGCCAAACCTGAAGGGCGCGTGGTTTTCATCCCCTTTGGCGTGCCCGGCGATGTGGTCGACATCGAGGTCTACAAACGCAAGAAGAACTTTTTTGAAGGCAGGATATTGAATTTCAAGAAGATGTCTGAAAAGCGCACAGAGCCTGTCTGTCAGCATTTCGGCCTTTGCGGCGGCTGCAAGTGGCAACAGATGGCCTACGAGTGGCAGACCTATTACAAGCAAAAGCAGGTGAAGGACAACTTCGACCGCATCGGGAAAATCGAGTACCCCGAAATCCGCCCGATTCTGGGTTGTGAGAAGCAGTATTTCTATCGCAACAAGTTGGAGTACGCCTTCTCCAACCGCAAATGGCTCACGGATGGCGCCCCCATTGGCACCCACGACGAAGAGGCCTGCAAAGGTTTAGGATTCCACCTGCCACAACTTTTCGACCGCATCGTGGACATCGAGAAATGCCACCTGCAAGCCGACCCGTCCAACGATATTCGTCTGTTTGTCAGGAGGTTCACGATGGACAGAAAGCTTTCTTACTATAACTTCCGCGCCCACGAGGGACTGATGCGCAACCTCGTCATCCGCTGCAACTCGAAGGGTGAGTTTATGGTCATTTTGGTCATCAACGAGGAAAATGAGGTGGTGCGCCACGAATTAGTGCCCGCTTTGGAAATGGCCTTCCCGCAGATTGTGTCGTTGCTGCTCATCGTCAACCCAAAGATGAACGACGTCATCAACGACCTGCCGTTCGAATGCCTGAAAGGCGACCCGTTCCTGATTGAAACGATGGCCTCTCCCCGACCCGGTTTCGACGACTTGAAATTCCGCATCGGGCCTGTTTCGTTCTTCCAAACCAATGTGTATCAAGCGGAAAGGCTCTATCGTGCCGCCTTCGACTTGGCCAATGTGCAAGGCGACGAATTGATGTATGACCTTTACACAGGCACGGGCACCATCGCGCAGTATTTCTCGCGTTTTGTGAAGAAAGTCGTTGGCATCGAGTACGTTGAGGCCGCCATCGCCGACGCGAAGGTGAACGCTGAAATCAACGGGATTACCAACTGCACCTTCTATGCTGGCGACATGGCCAAGGTGTTCACGGACGACTTCATCGAAAGCAACGGTCGCCCAGACTTCATCGTCACCGACCCGCCGCGCGCCGGCATGGCAGAGAAAGTAGTCGAACAACTATTAAAAATCCGCGCGAAGAAAATCGTCTATGTCAGCTGCAACCCCGCCACGCAAGCCCGTGATTTGCAACTGCTTGACTCAGCCTACAAAGTAATGGCCGTGCAGCCTGTGGATATGTTCCCGCACACGCAGCATGTGGAGAATGTTTGTCTATTGGAGTTGAGATAAAAACAAGTACAAACCGAACCAATTTTGGTTTTGATGTTTTCATATATTGACGGATTACACGGTTGGGGCGTACCCACGTGTGCGCCCTAAACAACGTGAATGTCCCAACCAACAGGGCGGACATGTTTTATAAAGGGCGGACACATAGGTCCGCCCCTACAACACCCAGAACCCAAACGTTTGCCAATTCCATTATGCACAATGGCGATTTGATATTGTGTTTTATTATTGACGGATTGCACGGTAGGGGCGCACACGCGGGTGCGCCCTATTACCGATAACGACGAATGCATTATTAAGGGCGGACACATGGGTCCGCCCCTACATTATTTCGCACCTTTTCTACGATTACATTCCCTGCACCTCATCGCGCAATTCTCGATGACGGTTCTTCCTCCGTCTTTCCATGGGGTGATGTGGTCGCCTTCCATAAATTCAAAATCGAATTCTCTGCCACAATCAGGGCAAATGTGGTTTTGTTTTTCCCAAACCGCCAATTTGATGTCTTCCGGAAATGCCCTCAAATCCAAATAATGCTCGTCGCCCGTCAAAACGTAGGGAATAATGCCCGATTGTCTTTGAATCTCGCTGTCGCGCATCAATTCAGAAATCCGTTTTGCGAGCGCAGTTGTGTCTAAAGTCTCGGAGCCGTATTTGTCATAAAGCCAAGCCCAATCCAAGCCTTTCATGATTCTCTTGAACTTTCTCATGTCAAAGTTGGTGATGGCCCAGTTCAGCACGGTTTGGAAATATGTCCACAGGTTGTTGGCGTTGGGGTCGTGCTGGTGTGTAGCCATATATCCCACCACCGTCTGACGATGTCCTTGCCGCGTTTCGTGTTCGGCCATCCATTCCAAAGCCACTTTCAAAAAATCCTGACGGATGGGCGTTCCGTTCACGAGGTCTTTTCCCAAACGCGCAGCACCGCTGTTGGTCTTGGAGAAATGGCGTTTGGCATCGCTGACGAAAGGTCCCGCAAAAATGGCATTGTTGATTTCCTGCTCGTTCAGCGGCTTCCCTGCAATGTTGATGGTCTTGAACCATTCCAGTTTCTCTGAGGGTTCGCCCTCGCAAACGTAAATTGTCAGCGGATAGTCGAGGATGCGCTTCTGGATGTCTTCGGGCTGGTTGAAGAAGTTCTTGAAATCATACGAAAACTTGCCCGCCACATATTCACAGAGCGAAAGTGTGCGCTGTTGGCCGTCCATTACCTCGTAAGGGCATTCCGCATCCTCGCTACGTTTCACCCAATACATCACATTGAGCGGATAGCCTTGCAGTACGGTATGAATCACCGCTTGCTGTTCCTTTTCATTATAGATAAACTCACGTTGATATGGCGGTCGGATGTCGAGCAAGCCGTCATAACCACGAACGCCTTGTTCGTCGTTGTTCACATAGCCTTTTGTGATGTCACCAACGGTAATGTCAATTTGATTTATTGTCATCATAACTTTTTGGGGTGTTTGTTGCGGATAAGGATTCTTGCATAAGGTTTCTCTGGATAGCCATTTTTCATGTAATATAGTTGACCATCCCTAAGACTATTATTCAGTTTTTTAAGTTCGCGAGGATATGGAGCAAGGCCTAACTCCTTTCCAGAATCTCCCTGCGTTTGACCTATAATTTCAAATTGCTCTGGGCAATATTTATCAAGAAAAGTTATTGGGACTCCCATTATCCCAGAATAATCGGACGGGATGTCTGAGGTTTTAGATACTTCTATCGCATCATAGTTAGCATATGTGGGAAATTCTTCAATAGAATAATGACAAACCAAATCTATTTCTTCATGTCGTTTCTTATGATCAAGATTAGTAAACCAATGACAATTCCTAAACTTTACCAAACCTGTTTTGTCGTCATACACACCTTCGGCATAATTAGGATTATCTTCATTCGGAATTCTAAAATAAGCGTTACCAGCATTAAATCCATAACCCAACCATACTTTATTGTCTTTTATTAATGGAAAGACTTCCTTATAAGATATAGCATTAACACTTCCAATGATCAAGAACTTTTTCCCAAATTCCATCAACTGCCCAATATATTCCCTAAACAGCGAGAACGGTGGATTAGTCACCACAATATCAGCCTGTTTTAGCAACTCAATACATTCAGGGTCACGGAAGTCGCCTGTTTTCAAAATTGACAACACATTTTTGTCGTTCTGCAACAAGTAGCGCACATCGGAGAGGTCAACCGCCCCATCACCATTCAAATCACGAACTTCTGTTATTTCCACCTTATAAGCAATTTTGGTTGGCTCGTCATCGAAGCCATCAAAATGCAGCAGCAGTTCATTTCCTTGCACGGGCGAGCCGTTGTAGCATGTGCAAATTAGTTTCTTCAAACCTAATTGGTTGAATCTGAGGGCAAAATACTTGAAGAAATTGCTCTCGTAAGGGTCATCGCAGTTGCAAAGCACCACCTTGTCACGGAAATGCGACCAATAATGCTGCAATTCCCGCTCAATGTCAGTCAACTGCGTGTAGAACTCATCTTTTTTCGCCGTCTTGGCGGCATTCAGATTTTTGTTGGCCATACACTATGCATTTATGGCGTCGCTTATCTTCGGAGGCAGGCATCGGAGCACAAAAAAGGCATGGACGGTATCTCATCCATGTCCTAAAGGCTCTCGCATGCCCACCAAACCAGATAAGTCACGCCCATGCTAACGCATAGGCGTTTGCGACTTATTCTTTCGGTTTGGTCTTTTTGAATTTGCGAGATTCTTAGGACAATTCCGAATAACAGCAAACGCTTGTTATAACGAGTTCGGATTTCTCCCCGAACTCGCTGCAAATATACAAAAAAGGGTTCAACACCAAAACGCCTTGGTATTTTTCTCATTTTTGTCACGAAAAACCAACGAATATCTCATGTCTCATTATAACCCAGAAATCCACCACCGCCGTTCCATTCGCCTGAAGGGTTACGATTATGCCTCGGAAGGTTTGTATTTCGTCACCATGTGCGTGCAGAACCGCGAATGTTTGTTTGGCGAAATCAAAAACGACGAAATGGTATTGAACGATGCAGGTCGCATGGTGGAAAAATGATATCGCAAAACGCAAGACAAATTCCCCGACATCATTTGCCATGAAATGGTGATTATGCCCAATCATTTCCATTGCATTTGGGAAAACGTCGGGTCGTCCGTAGGGGCGGACCCATGTGTCCGCCCTGTTGAACCAAACAACAAACCTATTGTTGGTAATAACAATTGTGTTGTTGATGAGGATGCACACGCGAATGTGGGCGCACACGCGGGTGCGCCCCTACGGATGAACGATACGGATTTGGATGAACATACAGGGTCGCCATTGTCGGCGATGGTGCGATGGTTCAAAACCATGTCCACCAACGAATACATCCGTGGGGTGAAACAATTGGGATGGCCGCCATTTGACCGAAAATTGTGGCAACGCAATTATTACGAACACATCATCCGCGACGATGCATCATTGCAATCCATTACGCATTATATCGTCAACAATCCAGCCCAATGGCAAGAAGACGATTTTTACCAACCGCCAAAGATGATTTAATTTGTCGTCGGCCTCGTCCCGCAATCGGGAAAAGCAACCAAATAACGCTGCATTTGCGGGACACAAATAGCGACAATGCCTCTTACAATCCCAACATCTGCCAATGCCTCAACCGGCACCCCATATTCCCTTTAACATTCCCCGCAAAAAGCCATGAATCGGCGAAATGGAGGTTGCCTTTCGGGAACATGTCCTTGTAGGCTGGAATGAAGACCATTTCGGGGTCGAGGTCGGGGCAGACGGTGGTGTGCTTGTAGAGGTAAGTCCTTGTGGGACAAGGAAGAATGAGCACGCTGTCGCGGGTTTCGTTGTATTTGGCCATGCCGAGTTGATATTCCGCTGGAATGGTGTCCGTTGCCGCCGTCCATGTCGTGGGATTGACCCCCACCACATCATAGCGCGACACCATGCCGATGGCCGCCGTGTCGGTCACCGAATTGAAGATGACGATTTTCCCTACTTCGGTGCTGTCGTTGGCGGGAGAAAGTTGAGCGGGATATTGCGCCAGTTCCTTGGCTGTGACTTGATAACCAATACAATAGGCGGCCACCATCAGTTTGCGTTGTTCTTCGGTCATGCCTGTTTTCAGCAATTCGATGAGCATCTGCGAGCCTTGGCTGTGCCCGACGAGGAAAAACGGCCTGCCACCGTTGCCGTGCGCCATATAATATTGAAAAGCGTCCTTCACATCCCGTGCGGCGAAAGCGGCGTTTTTGAGCATAACGCTGTCGGGCTGGCTGTAAGACTCGAAAATCATCTGGCGGTAATAAGGCGCATAGAAATTGTAATCATCATACAGCATCTTGTTGAAGCGTTGGTTGCCGTTGGCCTCTTCCCTCACCTCAGGCAGGCTGATGTCGGCAAACCACGAGTTGCCATTATCGGCGTAGGAAATCGTGGAGACCGTCGGGTAGACATAAAAGATGTCGGCCTCGTGGGTCGTATCGCCGAAGGCATACCAAAAAACGGTGTCGGCATAATCGATGGCGTTTGCCGTTTCGCGCGTTGCGGTTTTCTTTTCGGAGCAGGCTGCCAACAACAGCATCATGCCCAACAATAAACTACTTATCTTTCTCATTTTCAATTAATTTTATAAGATTTTCCAAATCCAAGTCCTCTGATTTCACCGTGATTCGGGCTTGCTCGTAGAAAGGCAAGCGCGAAGTGTAATGCTGTCGCACAAACTCAGTCAGTTCGGCTTCGGTCTTGCCCGTCGACAGGGGGCGTTTCCGTTTGGCGTGAAGGAGTCGGTCAATGACGGCCTTCTCGCTGATGCGCAAGAAAACAGTCAAGCCGTGACGGTTCATCCATTCCATGTTGTCGAAATAACAGGCCGTGCCGCCGCCCGTGGAAATCACCGTGTTTTCAAGGCTTTCCGTCTCCTTCAGCACCTGCGATTCCAATTTGCGGTAGAGCGGTTCGTCGTATTTGTGGAAGAAATCATCGACGGAGATGCGGTATTTCTCCTCAAACAAGGCATCTGTGTCAACGACCTCCCAACCAAGGCGGTTGGCCAATCGCCGCGCTGCGGTGGTTTTGCCCGCGCCCATGTAACCGACGATATAGATTCGATTCAAGAGTTAAGATTTAAAGATTTAAAGATTTAAAATTCAAAATTCAAAAATTCAAAGATTCAAAGATTCAAAGATTCAAAATTCATTATTCTTTAGTTCCTGTAATCATTTGATATTGGCACAATTGCAATTTTCCGTTGCCGTCGCGGAGGTGCATTCCGTTGCCTTGGCAATAGCGCCACATCTTGCAATCGGCGCATTGGTCGGTTTTCATCCATTTGCGGTCGCGGTAGACTTGGAACTTGTTTTGCCAAACCTCCCAAAAACTGTCCTTGTAGATGTTGCCCTGATGGTAGTCGCTGCGGATGCTGAGGCAGCCCGAAATGGAGCCGTCGGCCAATACCGAGGCGATGTTGATGCCCGCGCTGCACGAATAATAATGGTTGCGCACCTCGCCCTCGTAACGCCCGAGGAAACCGTCGCAGCCATAGTCGGCGCGAATCTTGCCTTGCAAGCGTGTGTCTTTGATAAACTCCATCATTTCAACGAATTGCGCGTTGGAAAGGCGCAAATCGGGGTCATTGGCGGCGCGTCCTGAGGGAAACACCGTGAACAGCCTCCAACGGCGAATACCCAACGAAATCAGGAAATCACGAAACTGGGGCAAATACTTGATAGTGCGTTGGTTGACGCAAGTAATGACATCCCAAGTGAGGCCCGGGTGTTGCTTCATGGCTTCCACGGCGCGCAACACGTTCTTGTAACTCATGGGGTTGCCGCGCATCCAGTTGTGGTCGTCCTCGAAACCGTCGAAACTGACCGCCAAGGACTTCAGCCCCACCTTGACAAACTCATCAAGTTTCTCAGGCGAGAGCAACATGCCATTGCACACCATGCCCCACACGAAACCGCGCTTGGTGATTTCCTCGCCGCAATGCGCCAAGTCGTTGCGCATGGTGGGTTCGCCACCCGTGGTGATGACCATCACCTTGGCGGGGTCTTGGTGGGTGCGCACCTCGTCTAAAACTTTGGCAAAATCGGCAAAAGGCATGTCGTCCTTTTCGGAGAGCATACGGCAATCTGAGCCGCAATGCCTACAGTTGAGGTTGCAGCGCAGGGTACATTCCCAGAAAAGTTGGTGAAGCTCGTGCTCCTCGATGCGCTGTTGCAGCATCTGATGATTGAGTTCGAGCATTACTTTTTTATAGAAGCCGAGGCGTTCACTCATAGCTGGCTTTTCGCATAACCACAATTATTTACGTTTGGGATCCGGTGAACCGTACAGTACATCGGCAGCGCGTCCCTCCGGCTTCCTAATAGGCAATGCTTCGATTTCCTCCTTCGCAAGGTCACGGAGTTCCTTACGCAGAGCCTCGACTTCATCCCTCATCCGTTGGGTTTCCTTGCCGTATTCTTGGATGATTTCGGGCGAGCCATAAACGCAGGCTCCCTCACGACGTTGCAAGGCGGCCTGAAGTTCGGCAATGCGTTCCTGCAAGGCCACACGGCGGGCACTCTTTTCCAAATCCACATCTTCGCCCAACTTGTAATTGATGGAATCGAGTTGGCTACGAAGACGATAGGTCTCAGCCGCGTAGTTGGCGATGATTTCGGGCGAGCCATAGACAGCCGCGCCTTCGCGACGGGTCAAAATGTCTTGGATGGAGTCGCGCTCACGTTCAAGTTGCTTTTTCTCAGCCTTCGAGAGGCCCTTCGTGGAGCAGCAAGCGGCCAAAAAAGCCAATCCCGACAAGGCACTAATCCAAACAGTTCGAACTACTTTTTTCATAGCAATCGGTGTTATAACGGTGCAAAGATAACAAATTTCACACCAAATGATGCTTTTCGCTACATTTTTCTATTTTGCGTCCTTCATCAAGGCCTTCAATGATTCCGCAAAACTGATAATATCTTCTTCGGTCGTGTCGAAGGCACACATCCAGCGTACCACATCGGTGTCCTCGTCCCAATCGTAGAAGAAACAATGCTGCTGAAGCTCTTTCCAAACCTTGCGCGGCAACTGGGCGAACACGCCGTTGGCCTGCACGGGATAGACTATCTTCACTCCGGGAATGTCCTTTACCGCCTTGTTAAGCAGTTGGGCCATGCGGTTGGAGTGCTCGGCATTGCGCTTCCACAGGTCGTTTTCAAAATAGGCGTCGAACTGGGCTGCAATGAAACGCATCTTCGAGCAAAGCTGCATGGCCTGCTTGCGACGGTACTTGAAATCGGGGGCCAAATCGGGGTTCAGCAAAACCACGGCCTCACCCATCATCAAGCCGTTCTTGGTGCCGCCGAAGGAGACCGCATCCACGCCGAGGTCGGTGGTCATCTCCTTGAATGTGCATCCCAACGCCACGGCGGCATTGCCCAAACGCGCACCGTCGATGTGGACATACATATTATACTCACGCGCCAAAGCCACCAACGCCCTGATTTCATCCAAAGTGTACAAGGTGCCCAACTCAGTAGGCTGCGTGATGGAAATCGCCTTGGGCTGCGAATGGTGCTCAAAGCCAAAGCCGTGCAGGCGGGTCTTCACCAACTCAGGCGTCAGTTTGCCGTCGGGCGTGTCAACCGTCAGTAGCCGGCAGCCCACAATGCGTTGCGGAGCACCGCATTCGTCCACGTTGATGTGGGCGGTCTCGGCACACACCACGGCTTCGTGCGAGCGCGTCATGGCATCGATGCACAAGGTGTTGCACCCCGTGCCGTTGAACGCAAAAAAGACGCGGGTTTGTTCACCAAAAATTTGCCGGAACTTCTTTTCCGTCGCGGCACAATATTCGTCATCGCCGTAAGCCAAGGCATGACCTTCATTCACGCGGGCAATTGCCTGCATCACCTCGGGACAAATCCCCGAATGGTTATCGCTTCCAAATCCTCTTTTCATAGCTTGAAATTTTCCGCAAAAATATGGATTTTTCGCAATGTTCCCAATTTTTCGTATTTTTGCCTGTTTATTTGAAATGTCACCATGCTACAAAAACTAAAACTATTCAAGGAACGCCACCCTTTCACCGCTTTGATGCTGATTGCCATTGTGGTGAGAATCATCGTGGTCATTTTCGTTCCGGGCTTCGGCTCCAACCGCGAACTGCAACACCCCACTCTCTTCATCGGCTTTGTCGACAAGATGAAAGACCTTCTCGGCATCGGACAAACACAGCCCGCCATGCTCACCAGCCGTTTGCTCTATGCAGTCGTCTCACTGTTCACGGTTTCAATGATTTACCGCATTTGCGACCTGACTTCCAACAAGCAGAACGCTTGGCTTTTGGCACTCATTCCTGCCTTCAGCTGCATCATGCCTTCATTCGGCATCATCGAGAACGCCAGCGCTTTTCTCGGACTTCCTCTGATGCTTTACGGTGCCAATGTGGTGCTGCGCCAAGAGGTGTTACGCCAAAACAACCTCAAGGAAAATGTCCATCGCACCTCATTTTTAATTGCCGGAATCATGCTCGGCTTGGGTGTTTGCGTGTGGTACGAAAGCGCTTTCATCGTGCTCTGCATTCTCTTGATTCTCTGCATAAAACGGAATTTCAAAGGAGCCGCGATGACACTTATCGGCACAATCATTTCCATCGCTTTTGTTTGGTTGTTGCTATTGCTTCTTAATGTTGACCCGCTGAAATACATTCAATTATGACCCAAGAGGAAGCCCGTCAGCGGATTGCCGCCCTGAGTGACGAACTGGAGCAGCACAACTACAATTACTATATCCTCGCCAAGCCCACCATCAGCGACTACGAGTTTGACATGAAACTTGAGGAGCTGGCGCGTTTGGAAAAGGAATTCCCTGAGTTTCTGTCACCTACCTCACCTACCCAACGTGTTGGTGGTGGTATCACGAAGGAGTTCAAGAGCGTGCAGCATCGCTATCCCATGCTTTCTTTGGCCAATTCTTACAGCCGAGAGGAAATTGCCGACTTCATCAGCCGCATCAAAAAGACTATCAATGAGGAAGTTGAGTTCTGCTGCGAACTGAAGTTTGACGGACTTTCCATCAGCCTGCAATACGAAAATGGTGCGCTCGTCCGCGCCGTAACCCGTGGCGACGGCACCCAGGGCGACGATGTGACCACCAACGTGAAGACCATCCGCACCGTGCCACTGAAACTCCACGGCGACTATCCCGAATTTTTCGAGATGCGCGGCGAAATCGTGATGCCTTTTGAGAGTTTCAAACGACTGAATGAAGCCCGTGCCGAGAATAGCGACGACCTGTTTGCCAACCCGCGTAATGCCGCTGCTGGAACACTTAAATTACAGGATTCCAAGGAAGTAGCCCGCCGCAGGCTCGACAATTATTGCTATTATATGATGATGGACGGCCTCGAAAACCACTACCAAACCCATTACCAAAGCCTGCAAGCCGCCAAGAAATGGGGCTTCAACATCTCCAATTTCATGGCCCTCTGCAAGACCATCGACGAAATCTTTGAGTTCATCGACTATTGGGATGTGAAACGCCATGAATTACCCTTCGCCATTGATGGTATTGTGCTGAAAGTCAATAGTTACGCACAACAAGAAGCTTTGGGTTTCACGGCCAAGTCGCCGAAATGGGCCATTGCCTACAAGTTCAAGGCAGAAGAAGTGGAAACCGAACTACAAAGCGTTGATTTCCAAGTTGGAAGGCATGGAACGATAACCCCTGTGGCCAATCTTGCTCCAGTTCAATTGGCCGGTACTACCGTTAAACGCGCCACCTTAAATAATGAGGACTTCATCCACCAATTCGATTTGCACTACGGCGACACCGTCACCGTCGTAAAAGGCGGCGAAATCATTCCTAAAATCATCGGCGTGAATTTGGAGAAACGTCAGGCGGGAGCAAAGCCTGTAGAATTTGTCAAGACCTGTCCAATTTGCGGCAGTCAACTCGTTCAGAATGAAGGCGAAGCGGCGTGGTATTGTCCCAACAGTTCTGGCTGTTCGCCACAGATCCGAGGCCGCATCGAGCATTTCATCGGGCGCAAGGCAATGAACATCGAGAGCCTTGGCGAAGGCAAGGTGGAGTTGCTTTATGAGGAAGGACTTGTCCGCAATGTCGCTGATTTGTATGACCTTACCTACGAGAAACTCTTTGGTTTGGAGAAAGTCATCACTATTGAGGATGAGTTTAGCCTGATGCCCATAGCTACGCGCAAGGTCAGTTTCAAGGAAAAGACGGCGCAGAACATTCTGGATGCTTTGGAAAAGTCGAAGTCGGTGCCGTTTGAGCGGGTGCTTTTCGCCTTGGGTATCAAGTTCGTGGGCGAATCCGTGGCCAAGGTTTTGGCCAAAGCTTTGCACGACATTGACCATATCATCAATGCTTCAGTTGAGGAAATGACCGAAATCAACGAGATTGGTGAGAAAATTGCGCTTTCTGTGCGGAATTTCTTCGACGACGAGCGCAACATTGACATCGTCAACCGACTGAAACAGCATGGTTTACAATTTGCAATGGCCGAGCAAGCCGTTTCCGACAAGGAACAGGTTTTGGCTGGAAAGACTTTTGTGGTGAGCGGTGTGTTTGCGCACTATTCCCGTGACGGCATCAAGGAAACCATTGAGGCCTACGGCGGCAAGAACGTCGGCAGCATCTCTGGCAAAACCGATTTCGTATTAGCTGGTGACAAAATGGGTCCCGAAAAACGCAAAAAGGCGGAATCTTTGGGCATTCCTATTATTACTGAAGCTGAGTTTGACGCGATGATTGGAGTTCAAAAAACGCCTGAAGAAAACGGATTGCTGTTTTGATAAAAATTGCTATTTTTGCAACCTAAAGTCATGAAAAATGTCACAACTCACCATTGACAAAATCGAATACCTGATTATGGTAATCAAGTTGTTTGCGGCTCATTATCAACTGACCCCTGTGCAAGCTTATCGCTACATCAGTCGTTACGACGGCGTGTCATTTGTAGAAAAGAACTACGGTATCATGCACACCTTATCATTCCAAGACATGGTGCAAAGCGTGTCAGATTATTGCAAACGTCAAGGAGGGCTGTTATCATGATTCTATACCACGGTTCAAATATCGCCATTGACATCATCGACCTCAGCAAATCCAAACCAAACAAGGACTTTGGCAAAGCTTTTTATCTATCAGAGAAAAAACAACAAGCCGAAGAAATGGCTACATTTACAGTTGAAAGATTTGGAGGGAAACCTGTCGTAACGACATTTGAATTTGATGAGACATGGCTGAACAATGCCCAGCTGCGCTATATGTCCTTCAACGAATATTCTCGAGAATGGGCTGATTTCATTTTAGCCAACAGGGATGCTGATACTGAATCCAACATCCATGATTATGACATAATTTATGGCCCAATCGCAAACGACAGCGTTGGACGTCAGATATTTAACCTCAAGGAAGGCTATATTGACATTGACGAGTTCATGCGCAGACTGCATTACATGAAAGGAATCACTTTCCAATACGCTTTTTGTACAGAATTGGCTATCAGTAAATTAATAAGGATATGAACGTTGAAAAGAAAGATTTTGATTTTATGGTCGATATTTTGACCCGCGACATCATTACTTTGCTGATGGAACGCCAAAACTTGGATATGAAATCGGCCTTCGATGCGTTTTATAACTCAGATACTTACGCAGCCTTGAACCGCCCAGAAAGCGGATTGTACTTTCAAAGCCCCAAATACATTTATTCCATCATGGAAAACGAAATGAAAACCGGCAGAATGGGATAAATATTGAATTTTTACTAATTTTGCACTCCGAAATCATCAATCTTGAATTTTAAATCTTTAAATCTTAAATCTTTAAATACACTATGAGAATAGAAAAAATCATTGCCCGCGAAATCCTTGATTCTCGCGGAAATCCCACGGTTGAAGTGGACGTTACTTTGGAATGCGGCATTATGGGTCGCGCCTCGGTGCCTTCGGGTGCCTCGACCGGCGAACACGAAGCCCTCGAACTTCGCGACGGCGACAAAAAACGCTATGGCGGCAAGGGTACCTTGAAAGCTGTTGACAACGTCAACAAAATCATCGCCCCTGAAATCCTTGGCATGTCGGCCTTAGACCAACGCGCCATCGACCACAAGATGCTCGCCTTGGACGGCACCAAAACCAAGTCGAAACTCGGTGCCAACGCCATCCTCGGCGTCTCATTGGCCGTCGCCAAAGCTGCTGCCAACTATTTGGACATCCCGCTCTACCGCTACATCGGAGGCACCAACACCTTCACGCTGCCCGTCCCGATGATGAACATCATCAACGGCGGCTCGCACAGTGATGCCCCCATCGCTTTCCAAGAGTTCATGATTCGTCCTGTGGGTGCACCTTCATTCCGTGAAGGTCTGCGCATGGGTGCCGAGGTGTTCCACGCTTTGAAGAAAGTGCTGAAAGACCGAGGCCTGAGCACCGCCGTCGGCGACGAAGGCGGCTTCGCTCCCACCCTCGACGGCACTGAAGACGCCATCGAAAGCATCTTGAAGGCCATCAAGGCTGCTGGTTACGAACCCGGCAAGGATGTCAAGATTGCCATGGACTGCGCCGCCTCCGAATTCTGCAAGGACGGTATCTACGACTACACCATCTTTGAAGGCGCGAAGGGCAAAAAGCGCACCTCCGATGAGCAAGTGGCTTATCTTGAGGAATTGATCAACAAGTACCCCATCGACTCCATCGAGGACGGCATGGGCGAGAACGACTGGGACGGCTGGAAGAAACTCACCGACCGCATCGGTGACCGTTGCCAACTCGTCGGCGACGACCTTTTCGTCACCAACGTGGACTTCCTCTCCAAGGGCATCCAACTGGGTTGCGCCAACTCCATATTAATTAAGGTGAACCAAATCGGCTCGCTGAGCGAAACCTTGGACGCCATCGAGATGGCCCACCGTCACGGCTACACCACTGTCACGAGCCACCGCTCGGGCGAGACCGAGGACGCCACCATCGCCGACATCGCCGTGGCCACCAACAGCGGCCAAATCAAGACCGGTTCGCTGAGCCGCTCCGACCGCATGGCCAAGTACAACCAACTCCTCCGCATTGAGGAAGAATTGGGCGACCTTGCTGTGTATGGGTATAAGAAACTGAAATAAGGCGTTTGAGACGTTATGAGAAAAGCCCGCTTCGGCGGGCTTTTTTTGTGTTTTTTCGATTCATAACTTGAATAAAAGAAAATCACCAACGCGGAATATCTTGACGGATACAAAATGTCCCTATTGTTTAACAACGGACAAAAGCGAGTTTTTGACTTCCTGCCATTGATAGAGCATTATCCCGTATTCAAACCATTGCATGACTTAAGCCTATTCAAGGCTTTCACAATAACCGACACTCTCGAATGAGATAACGGCAACATCGACATTGCGCCAGAATACATCTATGAGAATGGTGTGAAAGCGTAATCAAAGCAGATTTCCATAATTCGCTACCCTGTGCGTTGCAAATTCCAACAAAAACTGCGATAATCTGCCGCAGTTTTTTGTTTTTTCTCACTTTCCCCCTTGCACAATCCAAATTTTATCTATCTTTGCCCCGCCAAGCCGAGAGAAAACGGCTTAGCCAGAGAAAGCGCATTCTTCGCTTTGTTCCTTGGTTGTGAATCTGGATAATTCGCATTAGCTATGAGGAATGATGAGATGAGTAAACTTTCACTGTTTAATGTTTGTGTAATCAAACACTAACATAAACAGTGGAGCGTTACCGTATCCATTATTTTGATAGCTCATGGGAGTCCAGACCCAACAGGAAGAAATAAGGATAAGTTTGGGAGGCTCCGCTCTGTTTGCCATTGAACAACATGCCTTTTGAGCCACAGGCGACTAAAAAAAATAATACAATGGAAAACGAGACCCAAAGCAGAAGGGAGTTCTTCAAACAAACTGCAACAAAAACATTGCCTCTCATTGCCGCTGTTGGTTTGTCAATTCCACCATTAAGGCTTTTCGCTAACGAAACAACCGATTGCAACGGAAATTGTTCGGGAAGCTGTCAAGGCGATTGTTCTGGTAGTTGCAAAGGTGATTGCTCTCGCAACTGTGGTGGAGGCTGTGATGGTAGTTGCGCCACAAGTTGTGGTGGAACCTGCAAAGGAAGCTGTGGAGAGAATTGTAAGTCAGATTGCAGTGGGTATTGCAAGACTGGGTGCGCTGGATGTAGTGGCACTTGTCAAGGAGGTTGCCAAAGAGGTTGCTCAAACACTTGTAGTGCCGCTTGCGAAAATAGTTGTTCTGGAAGATGATGCGAAGTGGCTCAAACAATAACTTTTATCATAACCCAGGATTGCCAACTATCATGTAAATATTGTTATCTTGTAGGTAAAAACAACAAGATGACAATGTCCAAAGATTTGGCATTCAAAACTGCGGACTTCTTTCTTGAAAAAAACACTATATTAAATAAGAATAAGCCAATAGTGTTTGATTTCATTGGAGGAGAGCCTTTGTTATGTATTGATTTGATAAAAGACACTTGCGACTACATCACCAAACGATTACTATCATCCGATTGTAATTGGAAAAATAATCATTCCTTCAGGATTACTACTAACGGCATTTTGTACGGAGAAAAATCCATTCAAGACTTTATCAAAGAATACAAGGACAAGTTGTATGTTAGTATTTCCATAGATGGAAACAAAACCAAACATGATGCATGTAGAGTTTATAAAAATGGGATGGGCTCATGGGACATAGTAATCGGCAACATACCGCTGTGGTTGGAACAATTTCCAGATGCAAGCACAAAAGTCGTCATATCTTCTGAAAACATAGAGCATCTAAAAGACAGTATTGTTCACTTAATTGGTTTAGGAATAAAGCACATTGATGTGAATCCTGTATTAGAAGACGGTTGGAAAGAAGGCGATGAAATATTGTTTGAAAATCAACTCATTTCGTTAGCGGATTATTTGATAGACAACGAACAATATGAAAGCACTCACATTTCCTGTTTCAGTGAACATATTGGCAAAAAACTATCGGCTGCTGAAGAACTCAAATGGTGTGATTTGTCTGAAACTATATGTGTTGATGCCAATGGGACTTTTTTCCCGTGCATCAGATTTGCCCAATACGCTTTGCGAGATAAAGAAGCTTGGTCGGTAGGAAACATAAATAGTGGTTTGGACAAAAACAAGATTCGCCCTTTCTTAATGCTTGATAGAATTACACAAAGCCAGAAAGAGTGTTTAGAATGTGATGTTTCAGGTGGTTGCGGGTGGTGTCCTGCTGAAAATTATGACCGTGCTGATACACATACCGTTTACCAGCGTTCCACAGCCGTATGCAAAATGCATAAAGCACGAGTTAGGGCAAAAAACTATTACTGGAATAGATTACAAAGAAAAAAAACGACATAAACCGATGTACTCAATGGGATATAACCGAGCAAAAGCAAAATGGAACAACAAAACAAAAAAGATGAAATCCAATCAAGAAGGGAATTCTTTAAAAATGTCGCAAAGAAGGGTCTGCCTTTAGTAGCAGCTGCCGTATTGGCGAGCACTCCAGTTTTATCAAAAGCATCTGAATCATTAGTGTGTGAAAACAGTTGCTATGGCTCTTGTAGCAGCGGATGTGGAAGTTATAATTGCAAAGGTTATTGCAAAGGCACATGTGAAGGTACTTGCGAGGGCCAATGTGGTGGTTGTACTGGTTGTAAAGGTACTTGCTCTGGGACATGTAAATACGGCTGTACAAGTAAAGAACAATTCTAATTATTAATGATAAGAACAATCAAAGAAAATGCGGATTCTTGGCAGTCCGGCATGGCGAAGAACATCACCTTCATTGTCACCAAAGACTGCCAGTTGGCCTGCAAATACTGCTACCTTGTGGGCAAGAATGTGAAGGAACGAATGCCTTGGGAGGTGGCCAAAACTTTCATTGGCTATGTGCTTGACCATGAGACCGACCCCGATTTCGCCTACGAGTCAGTGGTGTGGGACTTCATTGGCGGCGAGCCGTTCTTGGAAATAGAACTTATCGACAAGATTTGCGACTACATCAAGACGGAACTCTTCCGCCGCAACCACCACTGGTTCAACTCGTACCGATTCTCCTTCTCCACCAATGGCATCAACTACCACGAAAAGGCCGTGCAGGACTTCATCAAGAAGAACCGAGACCACCTTTCCATCGGCATCACCATCGATGGAACGGAGAAGAAACACGACCTCAACCGCGTGTACAAAATCACTGAGAAAGGCTCCTACAAGGATGTGGTGAAGAACATCCCGCTGTGGTTGGAGCAATTCCCAGGCGGCGGCACCAAAGTCACCATCTCCTCGGCGGACATCCCCTATATCACCGAAAGCGTGCTGCACCTCTATTCCTTGGGCATCCACGAGGTGAACATCAATGTGGTGTTTGAGGACGTGTGGCAAGAGGGCGACGACCTCAAGTTTGAGGAGCAACTGATGCAACTCGCCGACGAAATCATCGATGGCGGCTACTATCAGGACTATGCCTGTTCCTTCTTCTCTGAACACATCGGCAAGCCGCAAGATCCCGAGCGCGACAACCAGAACTGGTGCGGCGCGGGCAAGATGTTGAGTGTAGACGCGGCAGGTAACCTTTATCCTTGCACTCGCTTTGCGCAATACTCGCTCCGCGACAAGGAGACATGGGTCATCGGCAACATCCGCGACGGCATCGACAAAAACAAGTTGCGCCCCTTCCTCACCTTGGACAGGACGACGCAAAGCAAGCCGGAGTGTATCAGTTGTGAGGTGGCCAGCGGTTGCGCCTGGTGCCAAGGCGAGAACTATGATGCGGCACAAACGCACACCGTGTTTGAGCGCGCTACCGCCATCTGCAAAATGCACAAGGCAAGAGTCCGTGCCAACAACTACTACTGGAACAAACTCTACCGCAAACTCGAACTTGAGGACTTGCGCGAGCAGTACGAAGCCAACAAACGCGAAGTGAAACCTAAAATCTGTTAAGCCATGCTGCAATACCTTGTTATATTATTAGACGATACCAGCGTGGCCTACTGCCATGCCAACAATCCGCTGAAGGAAAGACATTTGATGCCTCTTGAAACCTTGAAAAAAGGTATCCTTTTCGGGATGAAGCAAAACCTGATGATCCAGTATGTCTTCCCTGACTATGCCTTGCCCGAGGAATATGCCTCCGTCATCGAGAGCATTGACAATGTGAAGATTTATCCTATTGGCTGTATGCCTGTTACGGGAATTAACGATGGCAGCGAAGCCGATGTAGAAGTGACAAACGCCGTTCCCGAAAAGGTAGAAGCCAAAAATCTCGTCCTTCGCTTAACCTTCAGCGAAATGCTGAAACAAAAGGATGCGATTGCGAAACTGTTCAGTTCAGGTGCAAGAATCAATCTTTGCATTACCGATGTAGAGCAATTCACAGACGAACAGATTGAGACCTACAAACAGGTTTTGAACGAATGGAACGCTGCTCTGCTCGACCTCTACAAGCAAAGCCAATCCCCACAATTCAACCTCTTGACCGACAGGATGATGTTGGAAAAGATGCACAACTGCGAGGCGGGTGTGAGTAACATCACCCTCGCTCCGAACGGGAAGTTCTACCTCTGCCCTGCCTTCTACTATGACGAGCAGATGAAGGTCTTCAACCAAATGAACCACCACAATCCATCATCGGACAACTCGGTCGGTGACCTTGAAAAAGGCGTGGACATTCCCAATCCGCAACTGCTTCAACTCGACCACGCGCCCTTGTGCCGCAACTGCGACGCCTACCAATGCCGACGTTGCATCTGGCTCAACCGCCGCCTGACTTGGGACAACAACACGCCCTCGCACCAGCAATGTGTAATGGCGCACCTCGAACGCAACGCTTCCCGCGACTTGCTGAACGACATCCGCAAAGTCGGTGAGTTTATGCCGAACATCGACATCAAGGAAATCAACTATTTGGATCCATTCGATGTTAGGAAGGAGTTATAGGACACGTTTCACGTCATTGCGAGCGAAGCGCGGCAATCCAGAGAACAAGTATAATGGATTGCTTCGTCGTTCCTCCTCGCAATGACGCAAAGCGACGACAAATCAGCCCCGAAGGGGCACAACTATAGTGACCGCGGGTCGAGACCCGTGGCAAAAAACAAACAAAACATACAACTATGAAGAAAAAAGTAGGTCAGGTAACCCCTGAAGAAAAGAACGAAATCCAGCAACTCTTTGAAAGAAGAAACGGCCTGAACGAGCTGGCGAAAATCCTCACTGCTGACAACACTGAACTCTACGAGAAACTCGTCAAGGACATGGGCGAAACCGGCACTAAGTTCCAAGGCTGGTGGGATCGCATGTCGCAAAAATACCAATGGGAGTCCGCAGAAAACGGCAACTGGGAAATCAACTTTGAAACCAACGAAATCTATTTGGTAGCATGACACTATTATTCATCGGCACAACGGAATTGCTGCTCATCGCGGGCGTGGCCTTGCTCATCTTCGGCGGGAAGAAAGTGCCAGAACTAATGAAAGGCTTGGGCAAGGGTGTACAGAGTTTCAAGCAAGGCATGAACGAGCCTATACAGGAAGACAAGCCACAAGAGGTGACGGATGAAGCAGAAGCTGAGCCAAAAAAAGAGGACGGAGCCGGGCAATAACTCCGACCCGAACCTGCTGACCTTCGGCGGACACCTTGAGGTGCTCCGCCAAATGTTGTTCCGTATCATCGCCGTGGTGATGGTGCTGGCTATTGCCATCTTCTGCTTCAAAGACAAGACTTTCGAACTTCTCCTTGCCCCAAGCCAATGGGATTTTATAACCTACCGCTATATTGAGAAATTTCTGCATCATTTAGGCTCAAATTTCACTTTTAGCGAGTATCACATCAACCTGATAGCCACGGAATTGTCGAGCCAATTTATGACACATATCAGTACAGCGTTGTATCTCGGTTTGCTCGGTGCTTCTCCTTACATCTTGATAGAACTATTCCATTTCATTACGCCAGCATTATACGAAAACGAGAAAAAATACTCGGTACAGGTAGCTATCACAGTGTATTTGCTATTCATCGTCGGTGTGCTGATGTCGTATTTCGTGCTGTTTCCCATATCGTTTAGGTTTTTAGGCACTTACAGCGTTTCTGGCATGGTGGAGAGCAACATTACCTTGAAATCCTACATCGGCACCTTCACCACCTTGACTTTGGTCATGGGATTGGTGTTCCAACTGCCCGTCATTGCCTTTTTCTTGGGCAAATTGGAAGTTATAACAGCCTCAATACTGAGACAATACCGCAAATATGCCTTCCTCGTCATCATGGTCGTGGCTGCAATCATCACCCCTCCCGACTTGATGACACTAATTTTGGTCACCATTCCGCTGTATTTACTTTATGAAGTGAGTATTATTGTGCTGAAAAGGATGAAAAAATCCAAATAATCTGATACTCAACAGTTTAAGAAATACAAACTGCAATGTCACGTACATTTTAGACTTTTAAACTGCAATGCCACGTACATTTTGGTTTCCTAAACTGCAATGTTACGTACATTTTGGAGTTTTGTGAAGTCATCCAAACACCCTCTTCAGCCTCCGCATCGCCTCCTCCACCGTAGCCCTCGGGCAAGCCAAATTGACACGGAAAAATCCGCTGCCAGCCTCGCCAAAATCCTTGCCTCGGTTGAAGCCTAATTGCGCCTCTTGGGTCATCTTTTGCCAAAGATCCGCTTCGGAAAGACCATAACCGTTGAAATCGAGCCACATCATATAGGTAGCTTGCGGCTTGTGGAACTTCACTTTGGGCAGGTTGGCAGTCAGGAAGTCGGAAACATAATCGATGTTGCCTTGCACATAATCAAGGAGTTGTTCCAACCATTCATCGCCGTAAGTCATGGCAGCTTGGGTGGAAACCTTGCCGAAAATGTTGCCCAAATGCGCTTCTAAGGCTTCTACATAATCGACGTATGTCTTGCGTAATTCCTCATTGGGAATGATAGCAGTTGAGGTGGCCAATCCCGCGAGGTTGAAGGTCTTTGAAGCCGCGTGGAAAGTGATGCTGTGTTGCACGAACTCCTTCTCCAACGAAGTAAATGGATGATGATGGAAGCCCGGCAACACCAAATCACAATGGATTTCATCAGAGATGACCAACACATTATTTTTCATGCAGATCTCGCCCAAAAGCAACAATTCGTTTCGCGTCCAGCAACGCCCCACGGGATTGTGCGGATTGCAGAGAATCAGCATTTTGGCGGTCTTGGCTTGCTCGGCCAGTTGATCGAAATTGAACTCATAGCCGTCGCCTCTATCCACCAAAGTGTTGTAAACCAACTTCCTCCCGTGGCTCGAAACGGCGCTATGGAACGGCGGATAGACTGGCGGTTGGATGATGATTTCGTCGCCCGGCTTGGTGAAAGCCAGCACAGCCATATTGAAGCCGCACACTACACCCGGCGTGAACGACATCCAATCCTTGTGCACATTCCAATGGTGGTGGCGGAGAATCCATTTCCTAATCGCCTCAAAATAAGGCTCATCCTTGAAATGATAGCCATAAACAGGGTGCTCGGCCCGTCTAATGACCGCCTCGCGGACAAAATCAGGCGTCTCAAAATCCATGTCGGCGACCCACATGGGCAACACATCGGGATTGCCAAAGACCTTGTCCCGCAAATCATACTTAACGCAGTTAGTATCAGCGCGATTGATCTTTTTGTCGAAATCGTATTTCATCGTGTCATAAGTTTGATGCGGCAAAGTTGCGAAAAAATTCTCTGCGTTTTGCCGCAGGTACGGAAAAAAGATGTACTTTTGCCGCGTCAAAAGACAAGGTTCTTTGATTTCGGGGGAGTCGCATAGTGGCAATTGCAACAGACTGTAAATCTGTCCGGGAATCCGTTCGGTGGTTCGAGTCCACCCTCCCCCACAACAAGGCGAAGTTTTCAGCTTCGCTTTTTTCATGCTCATTCACATCCAATTATAAAAAATCTCAAACTTTTTTTCGACGCATTTAATTTAATGCATATCTTTGCACTACAAATTAGTACATTATGAAAATTTTTGTCGCCAAATTAGCTTTTAAGACCACGACAGACGATTTGAAAGCCTTGTTCGAGCAATTCGGCACGGTGGAATCTTGCAAGGTCATCATGGATCACGAGACGGGCCGCTCAAAATGCTACGGATTCGTGGAAATGCCCAACGACGACGAGGCATACAAGGCCATCGTTGAGACCGATGAGACCGTTTTCATGGGTAACGAACTGCAAGTCAAGAAGTCGCGCCCGCAAACCGCCACCGCCCCGAAAGCAGAAAAAACGGTGAAGCACAAGCGTCCACGCCATCCCTACTCGCCGCCCGTAAAGGAAGAATAAGCCTCTTTTGCATTTTTTTCGCGAAAGAAGACCCACGCATCGAAAAAAAGCACTATCTTTGCAGCCGCAAAGCGATGGTCTGGTAGCTCAGCTGGATAGAGCAACAGCCTTCTAAGCTGTGGGTCTTGGGTTCGAATCCCAACCGGATCACGACAAATCCCCTAACTGATTGAAAATCAAGTTAGGGGATTTTTGTTTTTTCTCACGAATTTACTCTACCACCACCCTATCCACCTGCTGGTTCCCCCCAATAAAGGTCACTAAGGTATAGATGCCTTGGGGCAGATTATGGGTCGGAATGATAATGAATTGGTTTTGCCCGCTGAAAGTCTGCACCAAACGTCCCGTCATGTCATAAAGATTGACCACGGCGTTATTTGCTTCGGCAAAACGGACATTGATACGGTCTTTTGCAGGATTGGGAAAGACTTCAACAAGTTGATTTTCATCAGTTTCCTCAATATCCCAAGTTCCACAACCTGCATTGATTTCTCCGTCCAAATAGCTGAAACGATTGTCCAACCAATTGCTCATATAATCCAGTTGGCTTTCATCGACGGTGAAGTCGGGCCAAGCCTCATGCTCACGGTCGTAGACACCGTTTTCCAACAGTTCATTGTATTGGTTCTGAACCATTTCCAGGATATGCTGGGTGGTCAGGATGTTGGAACGCAGGGCATTATAGCGCGTCCTTGCCACAGCCACAAAGCCATTATCGTTGCAGTCTTGGATCAGGCGGTCATAAAAGCCGTTGCTCATCAGTCCACCCGTGTTGTTGGTTTGGCTGCCATCGGTATTCAAGCCCCAAATGGCATCCAAGTCCCAAGGCAAATAAAGATAGGCACTCGACTTCTTGTAACGCGCCACAAAAAGGTTGCGCCCCATGTTGTCCATCGCCATCAAAGCGTTGATAAACAGGTAGTAATCAATGGCATTATCCTTGTCGAATTGGGCGGAATACTGTGCATTGAACACATTATTTGAGGCGTTGATCACGAAATTGGTGAAGCTATAAAGATGATTCCAGTTGATGACAGAATCGCTCTCGTTGGGATAAACCCATTCATAGTTGCCCCAAGTATCCTGCGTGTTGTCGTAATTGGGCAAACTGTCGAAAGTGGGAGCACCGGGACCGTTGCCTTTGTACAGCACCCCGCGAATTTCGCCGTTGTATTTGCGCAAACCAAGTTGTTTGCGGTCCATGCGTTCCGTCAATGCATAAACGCCCATGTATTCACCGTTGATGAACACATCGGCGTACTCCATCCGAATGCCCGGCAAGGCGTCAGGCTCGGTATCAAGGTAAGGAAGTCGGTACATCTCCATCCAAAGCTCGTTGGCCACCTTGTCTCGAAGGCGGAGCGGCTGCGCCCACATGGCCTCAAGGTTCCAGTCGTCGTCGCTGCGCATCCCGAGAAAAGTGGTGTCGGCCATCAAAGTGCCGGTTTCATTTGCCCAAAGTTCAACGCGATAGGATTTCTTGTCATATTGCTGCGACGAAGTGCCACGAATCTTGAATCCCGCGTGCATCTCAATGACATGGCCGTCAGCATCGGCCACGCTGATAATGCCATGCACCGCCGGCGTGTTGACAATGGGTCCGTCCGTGGTTATCGTAATGATGGGCATCTCGCTCCGAAAATAGGTATAAGTCTCCCCACTAAGTTCAATGGTTTCTTTGAAAGACTTGAAACCTTCGGGCAACCTTCCAGTAGCCACAACGATTTTCTTCTCATGGTCGATGCCATACATCCCCTTGAGTTGGGCCGTCTGAGCCGAAGCAAAACCAAACCCCAACAAAATCGCAATCGCCGTAAAAAACAAATTTCTTTTCATATTGTTGTTTCAAAAAAATTAAAAATCAATCTAATCTAACCACTTCCAAAATGCCTTCAATGGCCTTAATTCGGCCAATCAATTGCTCCAAAGCCTCCACATCTTCAATTTGAAGCACGATTTTTCCCTCGAAAAAGCCTTCCTTGTCGGAATTGAAAACAATGTTCTTCATGTTGACCTGCAAATCCTCGGAAATGACCTTGGTAATCTTGCCCAAAAGCCCCAACACATCACGGCCATAGATGCGGATGGTGGCCTGCGAACCTTTCTCGTCGATGCCCGTCCATTTCACCTTGATGATGCGGTAGCCATAGCGTTGTTGCATACTTTTGGCATTGGGGCAGTTGATGCGGTGTATGCTGATGGTGCCGTCGCTGGTGACAAAACCAAACACGCGGTCGCCGGGAATGGGATTGCAGCATTTGGCCAACTTATAGGTCACATTGTCGATGTCCTCACCAATGGAAAGCGACTCCTCGGCTTCCAACATTTGGTCTTTTTTGCTCGACTCAATCTGCTCAGGCACAAGCCTTTCCGACTTCTCGACACCTTCCCCAAGTTTTGCCATCAGAAAACGCTTCACATCGGCAATGCCGATTTGCTCGGTGGAAATACGGTGATAAAGCTGTAACGAGTTTTCCAACTTGAACTCCTTCACCAATATGTCAATCACGGTCTCGGAGAAAGGCAGTTTCCAATTTTTCAGACGGCGTTGCAGCATACCCTTGCCCATCTCCGACTCCTTGAGTTCCTCCTCCTTGAGGTAGCGGCGTATTTTGTTTCGCGCCTTTTCCGTGACCACCACATTGAGCCAGTCGGCACGCGGCGACTGTTTCTTGCTCGTCTTGATTTCCACCTTGTCGCCGTTGGTCAGCACGTGGCGGATGGGCACCATGCGTCCGTTGACGCGGGCACCGTTGCAAGTCTCCCCCACACGGGTATGCACCTCGTAGGCAAAATCGAGCACCGTGGAGCCGATAGGCAACTGCTTCAAGTCGCCTTCAGGCGTGAAAATAAATATCTTATCGGATTTGTGAATTTTCTTGTAGGAAGTCTCGAACGAAACCAAGCTGGGATTTTCCAACACCTCACGCACCTTCAACAGCCACTCCTCGTCGGAAGCTCGGTCGCCCTTATATAAATAATGTGCCGCCTGACCCGTCTCGGCAATGTCATCCATACGGGATGTTCGGATTTGCACCTCAAACCAAAGCTTGTCATCATACTTCACCGTCGTGTGAAGCGACTCATAACCAGAGGCTTTCGGTTTCGTAATCCAGTCGCGGAGGCGTTCGGGCATGGGGTCATATATGTTGGTGATGGCCGAATAAACGCTCCAGCAGCATTCCTGCTCGTCCTTTAAGGCGCAATGGATGATGACACGCGCCGCCATCAGGTCATAAACTTCCTCGAAAGGCACATTCTGCGCCTTCATCTTGGCGTAAATCGACGGAATCGACTTCAAGCGCCATTTCACGGAATAGTCGAACTTGTATTTCCCGTTCTTCTTGGTGCGTTCACGTTCAGTATCAATGCTTTCCGAAATGCGGGCGATGAAGTTTTCGGCGGTCTGCTTTCGGGCCTCATGGGTCGCCTGAATCTTCGCCTCAATCTCATGAAACAGCTCCGGATTCTCGTAAAGCATCAGTTTCTCTTCCAATTCCGCTTTCAGCTTATAAAGTCCCAAGCGATGCAGGATGGGAATATATATGTATTTGATTTCGTGGAAATAACGCGCCAAACGAACCGCATCCACATCATTTTGGTTTCTGACATCATACACACGGTGGACAATCTTCAGCAGCACCGAACGCATGTCGTCGACCAAAGAAAGGAACATCACTTGGAAGTTGTCGGAATTATACGCAACCTTTTCGGTATCCAATCTGGCAATCTCGCTGAAATCCTCAAGGATAATGGCCACAGTCTTTCCAAACAGTTGTTCCAACTCCTTGATACTCAAGTCACATTTGTAGTCGATGCCATGCAGGAAAGCAGCCGCTACAGAGATGTAGCCCAAACCCACCTCGAGCACGGCAATTCGCGCCATCTCAATAAGGTGAAGCATGTAAGCCTTGCCAGAATTGAGATAGCGCCCGTCATATTTCTCCAAGCAAAAACGATAAGCCTTTTCTATCAAAGCCAAATGCTCAGGCTTGTTGACGAACGGGTTGATGTCAGCAAGCATGGCTTCGTAAGCCTTTTGGATGGTCAATATTTCAAGTGAGGAGTAGCCTTCCATGATCGGGACTAATCAACGATTTTTACTGTGAGTTGATGGGCCAGCAGAATGTCGTAATAAGGTTTCAGTTCCTCGAAGCTCCCGTGCATCACAGCGCATTTGCCTTTGTAGTGCGTAATCCATGCACAGGTTTCGGCCTGCTCGCGGGTATGGTGGCACACCTTCATCAAGGTCTCAATGACATATTCAAAGGTGTTGACATCATCGTTGATGAGCAACAGACTCTTCTCATTTTCAACCAATTCCTCGGTTAAGGTATCGGCATATTCTTGTTCCTTGTTCATTTCTGCCAATCAAAATTTCGGGGGTAAAAATACATATTTTTTCCATAACGGCGATTTTTTTCTACTTTTGCCGACCAAACAATCCGAAAAAATGCAGAACCGCTTCATCAAAAATATAATTTTCCTACTGTTTCTCAACCTGTTGGTGAAACCGTTCTGGATTCTCGGCATCGACTGTAAGGTGCAAAACCTGATTGGCGACGCCTCTTACGGCACCTACCAAGCCCTGCTCAACTTTTCTTACCTATTTTATATATTGCTCGACCTCGGCATCACCAATTTCAACAGCCGCGCCGTCGCGCAAGATCCGAAAAACCTCTCGAAGCACTTCGGTGGCCTCACCGAAATCAAGCTACTGTTGGGACTGCTGTACGCCGTGGTCATTTTCGTCGTCGGTTATTTCCTCGGCTACTGTGAAGGACTGAAACTCAAGCTGTTACTCTGGTGCGGACTCAACCAAATCCTGTTGTCGTTCATCCTTTATTTGAGGTCGAACATACAAGGCTTGTTGCTGTTCAAACAAGACAGCATCCTTTCCGTTTTCGACCGCGTTTTGGCCATCGTCATCATGTGCCTCATATTATGGAGCGGATGGTTCCCAAAAGAAAAGTTCAATGTCATTTGGTTCCTGCAAGCCCAAACTTTGGCTTATATTTGCACCCTGATCCTCGCCCTGACCATCGTCTTGCGCCATGTCGAGCACCTCAGTTTCAAAATCAACTTCCAGTTTTTCAAAGAGATACTTCGCCAAAGTCTGCCCTTTGCTTTGCTTGTGCTGCTGATGAGTGTTTATAGCCGCATCGAGCCTGTCCTTTTGGAGCGCCTTTTGGACGACAAAGGCGTGCAGTCAGGCGTTTACAGCCGTGCCTACCGCCTCTTCGATGCCGGCAACAACATTTCCAATTTGTTCGCTATCATGCTGTTGCCAATGTTTGCGACTACGCTGAAGAACAAACTGGAACTCAACAACTTGGTCAAGACTTCGTTTAATGTCATCGTGGCCATGGCGGGCATTGTTATGATTATGTGCGTTTTCTACCGCCAAGAAATCATGCTGATGATGTATGACCCCGAGGAAGCCGAAGCCGAAGCATCCTACCTCATGCGCATCGGGCAATACGCCAACGTGTTCCCCTTGCTGATGGGCAGTTTCTTCTGTCTTTCAACGACTTACGTTTTCGGAACCTTGCTCACCGCCAACGGCAGCCTCAAGCAACTCAACCTTGTGGCAGCGGCGGGCGTGGCCATCAATATCTTGCTGAATCTCATCGTCATACCGCGTTTCAAGGCAGTGGGCGCAGCCTGCACCAGCCTTTCCGTGCAAGCGGTCACAGCTTTCTTGCAGTACCTTCTCGCCAAGCGCATCCTGAAATTGGAAATTCGCGGTCGCTATTGGCTTCATATTTTCGTTTTCCTTGCCTGCGTCACCGTGAGCACATTTCTCGTCAAACAGTTGAACCTCAACTGGATGGTTGGCTTCGTTATCGCTTTCGTCCTCAACTGCGGTGCCATATTTTTCACCCGATTGCTCAGCATCAAGGAAATCGTTGCGCTGGTCTTGCCCAAGGAAAAAAACGCCTGATTTCACTTTTTTGATTGTCAATTCGGGAGAAATCACTACCTTTGGCAACTTATTTCACATATCCACATGGACGAACGAAAACATAACAACTACAGTTCCAAATACTTATGTAGGCTTTTGGTGGAATACAGGAAACCCATTCTCATCATTTTGGCAGTGGCTGCCCTTTGTGCCGTCATCTTCAGTGCCCCGTTTTTCATCACCCCGCTTTACAAGTCGACGACCATCATCTACCCCACTTCCAGCAATTCCATCTCCAAAGTGCTGATTAGTACCACGTACCAGTCGGAGAAGGACATCATGAACTTTGGTGAGGACGAGCAAACGGAACAGATGCTTCAGGTGTTGAACTCCAACCGCGTGCGCGACAAAGTCATCAGCCGCTTCAACCTGATGGAACACTACAACATCAAGGCCAACAGCAAGTATCCTATCACGAAGCTCAACAAGCTTTACGATGCCCGCATCAAGTTCCGCCGCACGGAATACAATGCCGTGAAAATCACCGTTTTGGATTCTGACGCGGCGCTTTCGGCACGCATCGCCAACGAGATTGCCGAAATCTTCGACAGCACCATGAACCAAATGCAAAAGGAGGTTGCCATCGAGGCTTTCCGCATCGTCGAACAAGAATACAACACACTCGTCGCCGAAATGAACATGCTTGAAGACTCGCTCAATACCTTACGTAAATTAGGCGTGTTCGACTACGAGTCGCAAGTGGAAATGCTCAGCCAACAAATGGCTGTTGAATTGGGCAAAGGCAACACAACGGGTATCAAGAACATACAGAATCAATTGGATGTTTTAGCCGAATACGGCGGTGCCTCCTACGCCATCAATGAGCGTTTGGACAACGACCGTCTGCAACTCTCGTTGGTCAAATCGAAATACGAAGAAGCCAAGGTGGACGCCACAGAGTTCATCCCGCACAAGTTTGTCGTCACGTCGGCCTACCAAGCGGAACGCAAGAGCTATCCGGTGCGTTGGATTATCGTCATCGTCACCGTATTGAGTACCCTTTTGTTGCTCATCTTCTGCATCATCGTCTACGACCAGTCGAAGGGCTTTTTTCGTCAAAAGGCCGACTCGAAGCCGGCCACCAAAACCCCGGAAAAACAATAGCGAAATCAAGAATAAAATAACAAACCCTATCAACAACCTCTCCTCGAAAACAACACAAACAGACATGGATAACAATTTCAACAATCTTTCTTTGGTTCAACTCGTCCTGAAATGGAAGTGGCACATCGTCATCATCACCGTTTTGGCGGCTCTTTGCGGTGCCATCTTCTCCAGCTCAATGTTCATCACGCCGCTTTACAAGTCGGAAGCCGTGGCCTATCCCGCCAACATCAGCCCCTATTCTGATGAAAGCGAAACCGAACAAATGCTTCAAATCATCAATTCGCAGTCGATTACTGACTCCATCATCGAAAAGTACGACCTTTGGAGCGACTACAAAATCGACAAGAACTACAAGTTCGCCAAGACTTATATGCTGAACGAATACCACAGCAAAATCAAGATTGGCAAGACCCCGTATGAGGCCGTTTCCATCACCGTCATGGACAAAGACCCGTTTGTGGCCTGCAATATCGCCAAGGACATCCTCAACTTCTACGACAAGAAGGTGCATCTTCTTCACACCCAGAAAGTTGGAGAGGTCGTTGCCATGTACGAAAGGCAATTGCGGGAAAAGCAGCACAACATCGACTCGCTGAAGCAACGCTATACCGAAATCAGCACCAAATACGGCATCACCGACATTTCGAGCCAAACGCGCGAAGTGACGAAGAGCCTTTTGAGCGGCTCAGCAAAAGCCACGGAGATGAAAGACAACCTTGAGCAATATGGTGCCGAAATCCACGACCTGCACACCAAGATTGCAGCCGAAGGCAACACTTACGTCGCCACCAAGCTTGACTACGAAAAAGAGCTGCGTTTCTTCCATTCGCAACTCACCTACTCCAACATCATCACTGAGCCTTTCCCCTCCGACAAAAAGGCATTCCCTGTCCGTTGGGTGGTCGTGGCCCTCAGTGGTTTAGGCGCTTTCCTGCTCTCCATTCTGGTCATTTTCATTATCGAAAACCGTAAGAGATTCGTTGCCGAAAACAAGTAAGTCGTGGAGAAAAGAGCGAAAATAGCTTGGCTTTATCTCATTGCGGCACTCTTCGTCGCGGTGGGTCTTTTCTTTGTGGTAAAGAAAAACACCTACCTGTTTTTTGCCCTGCCCGTAGTATTGGGCGTGCTCTTGCTCTATATCTTTTCCTTAGATAAAGTATTGTTGCTCACAGCTTTCTGCGTACCGCTTTCGGTCAACTTGAAAGCACTTGATGCAGGATTGGCCATCTCGTTGCCCGCCGAGCCTTTACTGATGGGTATCATGGTGCTGTTTTTCGCCAAGATGCTCTACGACGGGCACTACGACCGGCGCATCTCCCGACATCCCATTGCCCTCGTCATCTATGGCATGTTCGCATGGATGATTGTCACCACTATCACAAGCGAAATGCCTGTGGTTTCCATAAAGTTCTTCCTTTCAAGGCTGTGGTTTGTGATTCCGTCATTCTTCTTGTGCGCTATCCTATTCAAGAAGCCCAAAAACATCGACAAGTTTATTTGGCTCTACATCGCTGCGCTATGCATCGTGTGTGTTTACACCATCATCCACCATGCGCAGTATGGCTTCGACGGCGATTCGGCCCACTGGGTGATGACTCCTTTTTATAATGACCACACCGCCTACGGCGCCGCGTTGGCCATCTACCTCATCCTCGCCACGACTTATGTCTTCATTCCCGACATCAAAAAAAGCCGGAGACTGCTCATCATCGGAGTAGTTTTCCTGTTGAGCCTTGCGCTCGTCCTTTCCAACTGCCGTGCTGCATGGCTCAGTATGATTGCCGCCCTTGGAGTCTTGGTTTGCATATTGTTGCGCATCAAGTTCCGCTGGATTGCCACCATCATGGTCATTTTGGTGGGCCTTTTCTTGGCCTTCCAAAACCAAATCATTGACACTTTGGAAAAGAACAACCAAGATGCTTCCGGCGACTTGGTGGAAAACATCCAATCCATCACCAACATTTCCACCGATGCCTCCAACTTGGAACGCATCAACCGTTGGCAATCGGCCTTCCGTCTCTTCAACGAAAGGCCCGTATTCGGCTGGGGTCCCGGAACCTACCAGTTTGTGTATGCCCCTTACCAAATGTCGAAAGAAAAGACCATCATCAGCACCAACGCCGGCGACGGCGGCAATGCACACTCCGAGTATTTCGGTCCGTTGGCCGAGCAAGGCCTTATCGGATCGCTTTTGGTCTTGATACTGGTTATCGTCACCGTGTATTGCGGCATAATGACCTATTCACGCTGCAAGAACAAGCACGCAAAAACTCTGGTCTTGGGTGCCACCCTCGCTTTCTTCAGCTATTTCATTCATGGTTTCCTGAACAACTTCCTCGATACCGACAAACTTGCTGTTCCCGTTTGGAGTCTTGCTGCCTTGATTGCCGCCATTGATGTGTATTACGCCGACAAAGAAGAGTTCACGGAATAGCCCCATAAGCATAGCAAACATACAAAGAAGGTGGCCAACGAAACAGTCGACCACCTTCTTGCGTTCAATTGGTTTTCAATGCGTTATTTGATCGAAACCAATTCCAAATCAATCATGATAGGCGTATAGGCTGGCAGCCATTGTTCATCTATGGCAACCTCACCAAAGCCCAACTTCGAAGGCACTATCAACCTGACCTTTGCACCGGGAGCCATGGTAAGCACGGCCTCTTCGATGGCAGGAATCATTTCTCCGTTTCCAACTGTGAAAGGAACCGGCTTGTTGTAGTCATAGCTCGACTCCAAAACCAAGCCTTCGAGATTACACAAGTTATAGTGAATCAGCACTTTGTCGCCCCATTGCGCGACATCGCCCGTTCCTTCTTCCTCTCTGATGATATAAAGACCCGATTCGGTAGGACCCTCAGTGACGCCATTCGCTTTGAGGCATTCCTCAATCAGCTGACCCTCTGCATTCCTACGGGCTTCATTTTCAGCCTCTTGCTTAGCTTTCAGAACAGCTTGCTCCTTTTCGTAAATATCCTTGTCAATCATCTTATTCATTTTAAGCATGACCACCAAGGGAGTATACGGCTCGATATACTTCTGATAACCAGCACTATCAAAGGCCATTTCCGATGGAATCACGAAACGCATCATGCCATCGACGGGAACCATCCCCAACGCCGTATTGAATCCCTCACAAAGGAACTCTTCGCCATACTGCATTTCGATGGGTTCCACACCAAACGAATTCATAATGGTATCGCCTGAAGGGCCACACATGGTGAAATCAAAATTCACATAGTCACCCCATTTCGCGCATCTTGCCTTGCCTTTCTTTTCCAAAACAATGATACCCGACTCCGTGAAAACGTTGTTGGGGTCTTGCTTCAAAGCGGCCAAAAAATCACGTTCGGCAGCCCTCAAGCTGTCCATGCGAACCATACGTTCGGCTTCAAGCTGCTCATAAGGCTTCACCGACAACAATTTAAGGTCGTACAAGATAGGTTTTCCGGCAAATTGCTCCGGCACTTCCATTTGCATCGTGGTGATGAACACCGAGTCAGACAAAACGATAAGCTGTGCAGAGTCGCCGACACTCATCATAAGCAAGGCGTCAGAAACATCGCCGACAAAGTCCGCCTTTTTCAGCACAAGATTCATGGGCTTGTCGCCAGCGGTCGTAAACAACATAGTATCATTGAAATACTGTGTCATTTCGAAGGTCACCTCGTCGTCAAGGCGAGGCGACACATTCGAGCCGCTGCGGCTATAAAACTTCATGTAGGCTCCACTCTCCATCTTCTTGAAACCTGAATAGATGGAATCCTCTTTGCAAGAACCCATCAGCAGAATCAGGGAAAAGACGAAAAGCGACTTGAAAACCGTCTTCATGGTTATTCAAAATCAACAAGTTCAACTTCAAAAATCAGGTTGGAGAAAGGAGTGATCTTGTCGCCAGCCTGTCTGTCGCCGTAAGCAAGGTAATAAGGAATGTAAAGCACACCCTTCTCGCCCTTAGACATCATTTGGATGCCTTCGTCCCAACCGGGAATCACCTGACCCACGCCAATCGGGATGTTAATGGGTTCGCCTCTTTCCACCGAGGAATCGAAGACCGTACCATCGAGAAGCTTGCCGGTGTAATGCACTTTGACCATTTGTCCGGCTTCGGGCTTTTCGCCATTGCCTTCTTGGGTCATCACATAATACAAACCTGTTGCTGTCGGCTCGACGGCAATCCCGTTCTTGGCCAAAAATTCAGCCAGTTCTTGAGCAGCCTCAGCGGTTTTCTCAGGGTTGGCAGTCTTCATCGACTCAATTCTTTCCATGCTTTGCTCCTTGACCTTCTGAGCTATTCTCTTCATGTACTCGCTCTCAGGATAGAAGTCGTCCAAGCGGATTTCGAAGCGCATCACATCCGTGGAATTGAACTCCGAAGGCAGTGTTGGCTGACGGAACATGTACTTGAAGGTCGAGTCAATGTCGACAATGAATGAAGCGGAATCGCCTCTGTGCATCATGGCCAAACCTTCAAAGAGGTCGCCGGGGAATTGTACCTCTTGCAGCATCATGACATTCTCAGTGGCGGGAATGACAAAAGTAGTGTCGTTCACAGTGCAACTGATACTCACATCCATCAAGTCACCGACCTGAGGTTGTTCGCCCGCATTTTGGGTGAAGAAACGATAATACAATCCCTTCTCGGATTTTTTATAACCCGGATACTGTGATTTTTCAGCGCAAGCACTCAAAGTGCCCACGATTAACAAGGCCATAGCGGCCATCGAAAAAATACTCTTTTTCATTTTGTTGTAGATTTGATTGTTATTTGATTTGTTCTGTTTCTATATCTTTATCTTTCTTGATATCAAGCAATTCGACATCAAAAACAAGGTTGGAATACGAAGGAATGTTGCCGTAAGGATTCTCGCCATAAGCCAAAGAATAAGGCAACACAAAACGGGCCTTCTCGCCCACGCGCATCAGGCGAAGGCCTTCTTCCAAACCGCGCAACACTCTGTTTTGCCCAATTTGGACATCGTAGTGGTCGCCCAACTGGTCTGAATCGCCGAGCAGGGTTCCGTCCAAATAGGTTGCCGTAAACTTGATTTGAGCCGTTTGCCCATCTTGGGGTTGCTCGCCTTCCGTAAACACCGACTTGTAATAATACAGACCGGATTTGGTATGCTCCGTGATATTGTTATTTCGCACATATTCAGCAAATTCCTTTTGCGAATTCGCTTTCAGTTGTCGCATGGCGCGTTCGGCTTCGGCCTGCAATTCAGCCACCGAGGTAATTTTCAGCAGCCTAATATCGTACACCAGATTCGAATAGGACGGAATGGAGCCAACAGAATGCTCACCATAAGCCATCTCAAAAGGAATGATGGCCCTCACACGCTCACCAAGGCGCATTTTCGGGACGATTTCCTCCCAACCCTGAATGGTGTAGCCTTCGCCCAAAACAAATGAGAACTTGTCCGGAACATCAAAAGTGGAGCCTACCGATTGCCCATTCAGCAAAGCGGCAGAAAAATCAAGCTCCACCTTCTCGCCTTTCACCGGATAACGGCCATAACCCTTTTCCAACGGAATGATATAAATACCAGATTCTGTGGGCTGCACTTGGATTCCATTGTCCACAACGTATTTGTCCAAGGCCTTTTTCGATGCCTCCATCATTTCAGCCTTCATCCGCTCGATGCTCGCCTGAAATTCTTCTTGGGTCTTCACCTCCACCAATTTCACCTCATAGCGGAAATAATCGTCGGGCGTCAAACCCACCGCTACCGGATCTTGCTCGTAATACTTCACGGCTATCGAGTCCGCTTTGATGTAAAACGAAGCGGAGTCGCCGACATGCATCATGGCATAAGCCTCCTGCAAGTCACCGGGGAAATAACGCTCTTTCAGTTGGGCATACACCTCATTATCCGAATCCCGCCAGTCAAAATACAGTGAATCATGCAGATAGCACGTCATGTTCACTTTCATGAAGTCAGTCAGCTTAGGTTGGTTCGCTGTGGAATTTTGATGGTAAAACTTGTAATACAAGCCGTCTTGCGTGACCTTGTATCCAGGAAACCTCTGATTGCATGACGCACACATCAGCATCAGGCAAATCGCAGAAAACAAAAAACAATTTCTCTTCATAAGTTATTGATTGTCTAATATTTTAATCGTATAAACCAAAGTCGCATATTCGGGAATGCGGTCATCGTCGCCATGCAGTCCAAAGCCCAAATGGAATGGAATGATGAGCTTTGCCATATCTCCATAATGCAAATAAGTCATGGCTTCGTCCAAACCTGCCTCAACTCGGCCTTCTCCCACAACAAACGACTTAATGCCGTCATTTTCAGAAGAATAAATCAAGTCACCAGCGATGGAACACAATTCGTACTCCATACTGACTTCCTCACCTTTCTCGATGCGTTTTTCCGAACCTTGCTTGAGAATCTGGTAGCGCAAGCCCGTACCCGTGGAAGTCATCGTCAGGCCATGCCTTTTCACATAATTCTCAATGTCTTCCTCCTCCTCGTTCAACAAATATCGGTTGGCGGTCTCCATACTGCTTTTCATATCCACTTTCGAAACGGAGACAGGCTGCTTGGAGGGTTTCTCACCACAAGAAAACACTGCAAACAACAGCAACAAAATCAAGTATTTGTACAAACTTTTCATTTCGTATTATTCAACAAATCCTTATATTCCGGCAATACCGATTTCAGTTTTTTAACTGCTTCCTCAAACGTACACGTCAGGGAACCACCTGCCGCATTGGTGTGACCACCGCCCTTGAAATGCTTGTTGGCCAGTTCATGCACCGAAAAATCGCCTTTCGACCTGAACGACAAACGGATTTGGTCCTGACGCTCCGTAACCAACACGGCCATATTAATCTTCTTCATCGAAAGCGGATAATTCACCACGCCTTCAGTGTCGCCTGTATGATAGTCAAAACGATCCAAATCACTCTTACTCAACGCGATGATAGCCGTTGAGTAGTCGTCAAGCACCTCCATCCTTTCACTGATGGAAAAGCCTAACAAACGGAGTCGATTCTCAGAAATGGCATCGTAAACCAACTGATGCACTTCATTGTAAGGCCTTGATTTCTCGACCAATATGCTGATAAGCTCAAAAGTGCGCGGGTGATAGATGGAATGCGAAAAAGAGCCTGTATCGGTCATCATTCCGACCAACAAATTGGTGGAAATGCTTTCGGTCAGAAATTCCTTTCCGTAATGCAATATGATTTCCAGCACAATTTCGGAGGCACTCGACACGCAAGTGTCTGAATACAAGCAATAAAACTGCTCTTCTTCGGGGTCGCGATGGTGGTCAATCAAAACCCTCGGGCAATGGTTTTTCCCGATTTCATTATGGAGAATACCACTACGCGATAAATTATTGAAATCCAGCATCATGACGCATTCCGCGGCTGCAATGGCATCCTTACAGGCATCGCCATCCTTCTCGAAAACCAAGAAATCTTCCGACCCGGGCATCCAATGTAGGAAATCAGGAAAATCATTGGCAACCACCATCTTAACCTCACAGCCTCTCCCCCGAAGGAATTCCGACATGGCCAACACAGAGCCTATGGCATCTCCGTCAGGATTGACGTGACAAGCCAAGACAATGCGTCTATATGTCTGAATGACAGTGTCAAAGCGTTCAAAAAAAGCGTCTTTTTGCATATCTTCAATAAAGTCCGCAAAATTACACATTTTTCCGATTCAACACCTATTTTAATTAATAAGAAAACTCATCGAGGCGCCAAGACCTCAAAAGTGTTGTCGTGATACACAAGGACAATCTGCTTCAAGTCACAATGAATTGACTGCGGCATAGGTTTCGTGGCAGGTGTCGCCTCCGACAGTCCCAACAATGGATTTTCATCTAATTCATCGACTGGCATTTCAGCCCTCGGCTCGAGGCTATGATGCTCAGCCATTGGGGCAGGCAAGACAAATTGGCCCGACACCGTCATCGGACCTTGGCCAAAAATAATCCAATCGAGACTATACTCAGGGAAAGTTTCTTTCAGTTTTTTGACGAAATCAAGGCTCGGATTATTTCGCCCCGACAACAAATGAGAAATGCTCGACGGCTGTATTCCAAGCTTGAGGGCAAACTCAGCGGCGGTCAAATTTTGTGCCCTGATAATGTGGGCGATTCTGTCTTTCATTTCGGCAAATTCCATAGTGGTATCCTCCCAAAAAAGTCAATTTTCATAATGTTTTCAGTTCACAAAAGTAAACATTTGTTTGTTACAAAACATAACATTGGGGAAATTAATTTTGTAAACATTTCATTCTCCAGCATACTCTTGAATCAATAGGTTAAATTATTGCAATTATATAACTAATAATCAATATTTTAGTTATTCATTTACAAGATTTCATATTCTTGCCATAAAAACAATCTATTTTTACTATTTTACTTAATATAACAATAAATAAAGTTCTGAATTTAAGTATATTATAACATAATTTCGACCGTTATTCCATTATTTTACTTAATTGAACGGTTTACAAATTTACAACACAAATTATTACTTATGTAAAATAAATTCTATTTATTTGTTTATCAGTTATTTATAAATAATTCATTTACACTTGTAAAAACAAAGTCTTTCAGAATTTGTCAAAACAAAACACGCCGAATTTGACGTTTTTCTCCCCTTGGATAACTCCAGATTCATCCCAAAAACACGAACGCTCACACGGCCCGAAAATGCCCTTTTTCGGCTTTGGGGTTTCTTCCCCACCCCACCTCCATCCATCCAAACAAGACTCAATTCACTTCCTTTTTCATACACCTTATTAATACGGGCGACCGGACGCAACGAAAAAAGTCCTATTTTTGCCGACCTAAAAATGAAGAAAAAAGAAAACCATATTCAGAACCTCATTTTGGAGGGCGAGCATCAAATGCTCGACTTCAAGTTTGAGATTTCCGACAGTCGGCGCATCGCACGTTCGTTAGCCGCCTTCGCCAATACGGATGGCGGCAGGCTGCTGGTCGGCGTGAAAGACAACGGTGCCATCGCCGGCGTCCGTTCCGATGAGGAGATCCACATGATTCAAGCCGCAGCCGAAATGTATTGCCAGCCCAAAGTGGAATACGCGACTGAGGAGTGGGAGATTAATGGCAAGACTGTGCTTGAGGTCATTATTCCCAAAGACAAGCACCACAAGCACAAAGCCCCTGACAATCAAGGGAATTATAAGATATTTGTTAGGGTAAAAGATGAAAACCTCGTGGCCGATAGTGTATTAATTAAGGTGTGGAAGTCCGACAAGTTCTCCAAACCGGCCAAAATCTCCTTCACCGAGACAGAGACCCTGCTCCTTCACTACCTCACCGAACACAGCGAGATTACGCTACAGGAATTTCAGGAAATGGCCCATATCAACAAGAGAAAAGCCGAAGCCATCCTCGCCGATTTCATCCTTGTTGGCACCATCGAGCTTATCCAAACCAGCCAAAACACCGTTTTTCGGCTTTCTGATGCTTCAGTTTTTGAATAACTTGACGATTTTTTTTGGTATGTTTTCCGAAATTTGAAAATTTTATATAACTGATTTACAAAATAATAGAATATTTCATCAAAAATATTTGAATTTTTTGATTGCCAGTATTAAAAAAGGTCGTACTTTTGCAATCCGCTTCCTCAAAAAAGAGGGTATGAAAGAGGCGAGAAGGGAGCGATAAAGTTCTTTGAGAGTCTGAGGCCAGCACAGGCATCCGAGGAGGATGCCATTAATAGGAACCTAGTAAGGAAGACCGGCGCAGTGATGCGCCGGGAGGCGGAACCCGAGATTCAGAGAAAAACAAGCAAGACAATAGTACAACGAAGAGTTTGATCCTGGCTCAGGATGAACGCTAGCGGCAGGCCTAATACATGCAAGTCGGACGGGAGGGTCGCCTTCGGGCGTCCCGAGAGTGGCGCACGGGTGCGCAACG